>Ga0247844_1005164_pt1 | contig 16875 bp, 7 predicted proteins | sample LaCtaG_FD_192421 | JGI IMG/M metagenome (GOLD analysis project Ga0247844, IMG submission 192421) | Freshwater microbial communities from meromictic Lake La Cruz, Castile-La Mancha, Spain - LaCruzMarch201714.5m_1 | ecosystem: Environmental > Aquatic > Freshwater > Lake | place: Spain: Castile-La... | reverse complement strand
ATAGGAAGCATCTCCTGTTACGCGGTAAAGCTCAAGTAATCCATCATAACAGGACATCATTTCGTACGATTTCTGTCCATTTTCCCATGTCCACCAACTTTTGGGGTGTGGAAAACGATCACCAACAGCTACACCAGCCAGTGCTTTACTTATCAAGAGGGGACCATCTTTTGTTTCCCATTGATTTACAATGTATTTTGCAAAATCCAGATAGCGTTTTTCTCCGGTTTGACGATAGAGCAACACCATTGGTTTTAATACCGAACTACTCGGCATCCCACGGAATGAACCTGTCAAAATGATATTCTCTTTCTCCGGCCCAACTTGCGAAAGTAAATGATCAGCCAGTTTTTTTGAAGCATCCAGTGCTTTTTTATCACCTGAAATGTCGTAATATGCCAATAAGCCCAATAATGTATACTTTCGTCCCCAGACATCCCAACCTTTCAGTTGCGAGTCTGGTGCATAATTACCAATATAGCCATCGGCAGTTTGAGTAGCAATAATACCAATTACAGATTGTTGAATGGTTGAAAGTAATTCAGCATCATGGGTATAAATATAAGCATCAATGGCAGAAAGTACCCATTTTCCCCAAAATTCTGTTTTCCACAATTTTGTTTCTTTACGGCTTTTGAACTGATCTACCAATTCGTTAACATCTGTTTTTTTTATTCGATGATTGATGCACAAATCAATTTTTTGTCCTAAATAACCCTCTAAATGAGAGGAGTTATTTTCGGTACATTTATCTTGTACAATCGGCGTTACTTTGATCTTATCTTTTGCCCTTGTGATAGTTGGAAACCCAACGAATAGAGCGAACAGTACAATTATGAAATGATTTTTTTTCAAAATATCCATTTTATAGAGTTAATAAATTTACTTTGCTAAAATTGGGAAGACTTATCCAGTGAGTGATACGATTTTTCAGTACGAAAGAATCGGAATAGAGAAACTTTGGGGAATTTAAACATGCCCTTGATCATGTTCGTTTCCTTTGTTAAAATTAAAATAGATTAGAAACACTAACCTTAGAAATTATCCCATTTATTTTTTTATAAAACTACTTGACATATTGGGCTTACTTTTTAAACGAACTATATACATTCCACTTTCTAGATTTGAAATATCTATGTTCTGAATTGAGTTGATCAATTGCAGTTGCATTACCAAACGTCCTGAAATAGAGTACACATAAAGAATTTCATTATTTGTGATAACAGCAGGATTAAGCGTTAATTTATCTATTGCAATAGTTGGACTTACTATAGATGTATAATTATCATTTATAGAAGAAGTTAAACTAGTTAAAAATGATTCAAAAGCACCAATATCGGAACCAGCAGAAGGACGTACTGATTTATTAAAATCAGTTAAAACAGTAGGTAAGCTTAAGCCCGCATTCACACATGGGGAGGTGCTTGATAAGGTATTATCGGAGTTTAATAGTGGATTAGCAAATATTGATTTAGCATCATTGCCAGTATTTGTTTTATAAGTGGCAGCTTTATATTTTGTTGTTGTCGGACCTGGTCTTGCGTTATCCCACCCAGTTTGAATCGCTATTTGATTGATAACATTCCAACAATTATTATCTATCGTTATAACGGACGATTTTGTGCCTTCATACGCTTTGCTCGAATCAAAAATTCCTGCATCTACGGCATTACTAAAAATATTATTGCGAATAAATATATTGCTCAAAACAGTTGTTGAGTCTGAACCCCAAAACAACAAATGGACTGCATTAGGATCCGGCCGTTGAGTACGACTCCAACCCGATCCTGCATTGGTACAAGTGTTATTCTCGAAATAAATATCGTGTGCTTGAGCATTTGCGCCCCTACACCAAAATTCGAACGATTGCTCACATTTATCAACCAAGTTATTTCTAAAATATATATTATATACCAGATTATCAACCTCATCTCCTTGCGCAGACATGGCAACGTCATACGCTTGTCGGAAAGTACATCTTTCTACTATGCAATTGTTATTTGAGCCATAGAATGTAACCGGATTACCATATCGGGTAGTTCCTGTTAAATATCCACCACCAATGTATGCAAAATCACAATCTTTTATCCAGATATTATTATTTGCTCTACCCTGAATGCCTTGTGCTCCAGTATATTTTAAATCTAAATTCTCGAAAGTAATGTATCTATTTTCCAACAAATGAATTAATTTTACTGTAACAGCTAATTCGATATTGGTATAAAACGTTGCAGGATTAGATACAGAATACATTTGGACTTTAAAGGTAGTGGTACTGAAAAATTTCCCTTGTCCATTTAATGCTGTTGCTGCTTTAACTTTTATACCACACGAGGCTTCGTTATTGAAAATGATATTACCAACATCATCTATTAAAGCAGAAGATGTTTCCCAAAGATTGGTACCAATATTTACCCAATCACCTGTTTGATTTTTTTGTACCGAGCCCATCAGTATTGGTTTATTACCTGTGCCATAAGCACCATAAACCACTGCTCCTGTAGTAGATCCATTTTTTACAGCGGTAATATTTCCTCTAAAAGTTTCTCCTCTTTTAAATAGAACAGAGTCGCCGCCTTTTATCCATGCATTACTTACTTTATTGAGCGATTTCCATGCTAATGCAGCACTTTTCCCTGAATAAGTATCGTTGCCAAGGGTAGCGTCAACATAGTAATTTGTTGCCGAGCTAATTACGTACGATAAAATGAATACTGTCGCAAAAAAAGATCTGTGTTTTTTCATAGTTTTTGTTTTAAGATTTGAACGGGTTATGATTGTGATATTATAGCTAAAAAAACTCCTAAAATTCAATGGGATTATTTCTAAAATTCGAATAGGATAGTTCACTACAGAATAATTCGAAAGTTTTACAAACAGTTATTCCTGTTTCAATTGGAACAAAAAATGTCAAAAAAAGCATTCAACAAAAACCTATTGCCTTAATGGAATCTTTGACCAAATATTTCGTTTTTCTTTATTGAAATTTGGATTTGGTTGAGCAAATTCGGCTTTTACCTCTTTCTGCCATTCTTTAAGAAGGGCAGAAAGCTCTTTTGTTTTTTCGGGGAATACTCCAGCTAAATTGGTTGATTCACCCAAATCAGATTTTAGGTTATAAAGTACTACATCGCCTGTTACCTGATTTTCTAACAATTTCCAATCACCTTTTCGAACAGCACCGGATGGTACATCATGATGATAAACAGGATAATGCCAAAAAATTGGACGTTCAGCATCGTATTCGTTTTTTGTCAATGTTGGAACAATAGAGATTCCGTCCAACACTTGATTAGCGTCCTTTTGTGAATTTGCCAATTCCAGAAATGTTGGAAAAAAGTCGACACTTGATACAACTGCTTTGCTTACCATCCCTTTTTTGATTTTGGCCGGCCACTTCACAATCAATGGTTCTCTGATACCACCCTCATACAATGACCCTTTTTCGTTCCGAAGGGGTGAATTGGAGGTTGCCAAATACTGTAGAGGATTGTTCTTATAAATATGTGTTTTAGATGGAACGAGCATCGATATACGCTCTTCTTTTACATCGGGGTATTGGTTTTCGCTTGTAACCCCACCATTGTCGGAAAAAAAGACGATCACTGTATTGTCACTCAATCCAGCACTTTTCAGTTTATCCATAAGACGCCCAATACTTTGGTCCATCTGTTCTATAGCTGCAGCATATACTGCATTGCAGGGATAACCATCTACTTTTTCTTTCGCCAGATACTTATCAATAATTTTTTGATCTGCGTCAAATGGTAAATGAACTGCCCAATTGGCTACAAACAAGAAAAATGGCTTTTCCTTGTTTGTATCAATAAAGTCAATACCATAGTCAACGATACGGTCGGTAATTACTTTTTCAGCAGACTCAAGTCTCGGCGGATCGAATTTTGTATCAAAATAACCCTGTCCAATACTGGCTTCATCAAATCCTCTTTTCAATGGGTGATATTCGGGCTTATAGCCCAAATGCCATTTCCCGAAATATCCTGTTGCATACCCGGCTTTTTTTAGTGCATCACCCATTGTAATTATATCTACAGGAAGAAACTGATTCCGATTGATGGGAACAACAACTTCTTCGAACGGTCTCCAATGCCCTGGAATAAAATCGTTAATACCAACTCTGGCAGGATATTGCCCAGAAATAATACTTGCACGCGTAGGAGAACTTACAGGAGCAGCTGCATAAGCATTGGTAAAACGGACTCCTTCGTTCGCCAGTTTTGAAATATTAGGAGCTTCGTTAAACTTATTTCCGTAGATCGGTAAGTCGGCCCAACCCATATCATCTGCAAGAATAAATACAATATTGGGCCGCTTATCAGACCCTATTTTTGTTTGTGCATTTGCAGACAATGCAACAATAGATGAAACGATATACAAAGATTCTTTATTCATTTGCAAATATTTTTGAAATTTTTTGGGCTCAATAAATTGATTTTTTGTTCATTCCAATTTCAATTTTTCAAAAGAAAATGCAACAATTTCCACGAATAAAAATCATTACCAAGGCTAACATCAAATATTGTCTAGATTATAATTAACAGAGAACTCCTTTATTTATTTATAACAAAAATAGTATACTGATACACTAAAAAGAGACCTGTTTTGGTCAAAAACTGACTAAAAATTGGTCAAAAACTATTTATTATTAAGAATCGATACTCGCATAATATGATATAATCCTTTTTTGTGTTGTGAATTTCGATGTGCTTAGTTGTAATATTTTTTTGCTACAATATGATGTAGATTTTAATTTCAATGGTTCGTTAAAAATCAACTTATAATATTGAAAATTAATTAGATAATATCATTTATTCCAATATTATTAACTTGTTCGAAATACTTACCTAATTTCAACGCAAAGACGCAAAGGTCTAATCGACAGATTACTCATAATCAGATAGATATTTTAAGAACGCAAAGAGAAAAACTTAACAGTTTTTCTTGGCGGCTTAGTATCTTAGCGATCTTTGCGTTCAGAAATATTTTTTATTACGAACCATTTATTTTATTATCTGAGTACGCAATAGAACGCATTAAATTTCAAAACCCCTGAAACAGAATTCAAAAATTCGATTTCGAGGGCTTTAAAAATCATATTTATTAGGTTTCAATATTCCACCTGATATTATTGAAAATTTTCAACTATTGCATTTTATAACGTTACACCTGTTTTATAACGTTACACCTGATTTCCAGATGGCTATTTCACGATAATTTTTCTTTTCGTTATTTACGTATTCCCCACTGGCAACTTTAATGATGTATTCCGAAAAAGAGACAAGCATTTCTTCAAAAGTCTTATTCTCAACAATTTCTCCTGCATTAAAATCTATCCATCCCGGCTTATTATTAAACAATGTGGAATTGGTGGAGATTTTAAGAGTGGGTACAAAAGTGCCAAATGGAGTACCTCTACCGGTAGTAAAAAGCACCAATTGACACCCCACTGAACCCAAAGCGGTGGCTGCCACTAAGTCATTACCGGGAGCACTGAGTAAATTTAAACCGTCGGTTTTTAAAGTTTCACCATACATCAACACATCCTTCACTACTGACTTTCCGCACTTCTGGGTACAACCCAAGGATTTTTCCTCTAAGGTGGATATCCCGCCAGCCTTATTTCCCGGCGAGGGATTTTCATATATAGGCTGTTCATTCTTAATAAAATAGCTTTTAAAATCGTTGATCAGATGTACCGTTTTATCAAACAAAGCGGGCGTATCACAGCGATTCATCAAAATGGTTTCTGCACCAAACATTTCGGGCACCTCTGTCAAAACAGTTGTACCCCCTTGTGCCACTAAAAAGTCGGAGAACATACCTAGTAATGGATTAGCAGAAATCCCCGATAATCCATCAGAGCCACCACATTTTAATCCTACTTTTAGTTTGCTAAGTGGTAGTTGAGTACGTTCATCAGCAGAAACAAGCGTATACAGTTCACGCAAAATATCCATTCCCACTTCAGCCTCCTCTTTTACCTTTTGGGTTTCCATGAAACGAATGCGAGTTGCGTCAAAATCTCCCAATGACTCGCGAAAAGCGGAGAGTTGGTTATTTTCACAACCCAAACCCACAATAAAAACTCCTCCAGCATTGGGGTGCAAAGCCATATTGCGAAGTATTTTTCGGGTATTTTCATGGTCTTCACCTAATTGCGAACAGCCATAATTATGAGGAAAAGCAACAATAGCATCTACCCCTACTCCATTTGTTTCACGACGGAGTTGTTCTGCCAATTGATTAATGGTTCCATTTACACACCCCACGGTTGGGATAATCCAAATTTCATTGCGAATTCCAACTGAACCATTGGCACGTAAATAGCCATTGAAAGTGCGATTTTGATTTTGTATTTCTGGATATTCTAATTTTGGCACATAACTATATTCAAGTACACCGTCGAGGTTGGTCTTGATATTTTTTTCATTCACCAAAGCCCCTTTTGAAATGGCTTCACGCGCATGACCAATGGCATAACCGTATTTGACTACAAAATCATTCGGCTCAAAACGCTTTAATGCAAATTTATGTCCTGCAGGGATGCTGTGTAACAATGAAACTTCATCACCGTCAACAACAAACTTCATTCCAGCCTCCAAGTCACAAATGGCAACTGCCACATTATCCACTGTATTGATTTTAAGATATTTTATTCCCATAGTTATTATTGATATAAAGAAGAGATTATACCTATTGAAATGTATAATCTCCTCATTTTATTATGTTCTGTAATTAATAAAAAATCTATTCTGCTAAAACCCCTTTTACTGTTTCGAGCATACCTATTTCTTGTATAGAGGTGAGATATTCAGCCAGTTTGTCGGTCAAACCATTGATTTGAGTCAAATCCTCGTCCCAAATAAAGGTCGCCCCTAAAACTAAAGGTGCTACTTTATCGATATCTGCTAAACTCCACACTTCGGTCATAAAAGTGATGATTACCGCATCGTCATTTGGAACAATCTCTTGCTCATCTCTTTTACCACCTTTGTAGTAAGTTAGGATACCCGCCAATCCAAGCACCAGCGCCGATGGCAACTGATCTGTACTTTCAGTATATATTTTAAGTGCAGGTAAAATTCGAGCTTTGTATTTTGCAAAAGAGTTCAGCATAATGCTGGTCACATAATGCTTTACAAAAGGATTTCTAAAACGATCCAATATTGCATTTCCATATCTTTCGAGTTCTGCTTTTGGATGATTTAGTGTACTGAGCAATTCGTTGAACATGAGTTTTTTTACAAATTCGCCCATGACCTCATGTTCCACAATTTCTCTAACCGTATCTAAACCACATAAATATCCAACTGCCGAAAGGGCTGTATGAGGAGCATTGAGCAGCGTTACTTTTCTTTCGTGATACGGTTTTTCACTTGGAACAAACAATACGTTTAAACCTGCCTTGTCAGCGGGAAACTCATTGGCAACAGCGACTGGGGCTTCTATTACCCACAAGTGATAAATTTCTGCTTTAACCACCAACTGATCCTTAAATTGGGTTTTTTGTTCAATTTCCGATATGGTATCTTTGGGAAAGCCTGGAACAATTCTATCCACTAGGGTGGAATATACCCCACAAGCAGTATCAAACCACAGCTTGAATTCGTCTCCCAAAGCCCATAGTGAAATATATTGTTCAATACATTCTTTCAACTTTTCACCATTGTGAAAAATGAGTTCGCATGGAAAAATGAGTAAACCTTTATCAAGAGCACCTTGAAAAATTTGAAAACGATGGAACAACAGTTGCGTTAATTTACCGGGAAATGATGAGGCGGGTGCATCCTCCAATTTACATGCAGGATCAAAAATAATTCCAGCTTCGGTGGTATTGGAAAAAACAAAGCGCATGTCTGGATTGGCTGCTAACTCTAAATATGAACGATAATCGTGATATGGATTTAAACCACGAGTGATTACGTCTATAGGTTCAATAGTATCCACTTCTAAACCATTATCAATCCCTTGCAAATTAAGATGATATAAACCATCTTGTGCATTTAAGACTTCAACAGAACCATTTTTTCTTGGTTTTACAACCACTATGCTCGAATTAAAATCAAGTTGCTGATTCATCTTCCAAACAATCCACTCTACAAAACCACGCAGGAAATTACCATCTCCAAACTGAATAATTCTTTCGGGATATTGATTTGCTTGGGCATTTTTTCGATTTAACTCTTTCATTATTTATAAATTATTCTTAAAATATATTATTTACTGAAAATTTACATTCTGTTACTTTGAACCCTTATTTAGCTTTATTCTTTGCGTTTCAAAATAATTCAACATTTGACTATACATCTCCTTTCTTGTTATAGCATATTTTTTATCATCTACTACATTGAACGTTTCGTTTGGATCTACCTTATAATCATACAATTCTGATGCTATCAATCGTTTTTCATCAAACACCTGGCTCGTTCTAAAATTATCGTTCATCCATATCGTAAAACGGTATCTCGAATTGCGAATGGAGTAACCCATACAATCACCCGCACCGGTAACCTTGCTTTTTTCTCCTTTAAAATCCAAACTGTATTTAGGGTACTGACTAACACTAAATTCTTTCACTTTAGCTATTGGATTTTTCATCAATGGAACCAAACTTTGACCATCCAAATGCGTAGGTATTTTTAATCCAGCCAAATCGCACAGAGTGGGGAAAACATCTACAAATTCGGTTTGAGAACTTGTAGCGGAAGCTTTGTATTTTGGTGCCGAAATAATTAGAGGTGCATGTGTAGCTTGCTCAAAATTAGTATGTTTACACCACAAACCATGGTCACCCAAATGCCAGCCATGATCACCCCAAAGTACAATAATGGTATTATCAGCCAAGCCCAAAGAATCGAGTGCATTGAGCACAATTCCTACTTGTGCATCCATGTAAGAGATGGCAGCATAATACCCATGAATTAACTCTCGCTGTTTTTCGTCGGGCAAAATTCCAATTCCGTTTGTTTGATCCGTAAAACTCCCCAGCGGAGGAATATCGCTATAATAGCGTAGCTCATAAAAATTATTATACGCCATGAGGGGGCTATTCACAGCCACTTTTTGATACTCTGCCAATGGCATCTCCTCCCGCTTGTATAAATCCCAATACTTCTTTGGAGAAATAAATGGCAGATGGGGTTTGTGAAATCCAACCGCAAAAAAGAAGGGCTTGTTCTCTTTTTTTAAATCCTCCAAAATCTTTTTTGATTTCAGTGCAACTACCCCATCATTGTAAGCGTTATCGGTAACATCGGCACACTCCACGGAAGGCGCAATTAACTTACTGACATAATCATTAATTTTATCACCTGTTAAGCCTTTTGCAATCGCTTCGTCTTTATATTTATTGATTAATTCCTTTGTTTGAGGTAATTGGTATCCACGCAATGCTGGTAAACCAAAAGCAGGATCTAAGTATTTTTCATCAATTTCTTCATCGTTATTATAAGGCACACTCCACGACGCTTTGTCATAAAATTCATCCACACAACGAGGGTCATAAACTTTACCAATACCCTGTGAACTATACCCTTGACTTATAAAATACTGAGGAATACTTAAAATGTCGGGATTTACATCTCGCATTTTAGTTTGTAAAGTGTAGACTTTGGTATAATCCGGGCGCATACCAGTCATAATACTAGCACGGGTAGGTCCAGAAAGGGCTTGTTGACAGTAATTAGAACGAAAAACTGAACTCCTCTTGGCTAATTTGTCGATATTTGGCGTTTTAATGATTTTGTCACCATAACAACCTAAAATTGGTTTCAAATCATCGACTGCAAAAAATAGTACATTTGGTTTCTGATGATTTTCAGCTTTAGCAAAGCAGCTGAATGAAACTAAACCGGACAATGCAAAATTTAGATATTTACTTACTTTATAATCAGACATCTTGTGTGTTTTTTATAGTTCAATAGTTTGGGTTAAAACTTTGTTTGGTTCTGAATTTCCAATGATGAGATTGTACTTTCCTGGATCAACTTGCCAAGCGTGTGTTTTTTCGTTCCAAAAGCGGAAAGCTTCACTCTCCAACTTAAAATTAACGGTTTTGGTCTCCCCAATTGCAAGATTTACTTTTTTATAAGCTTTAAGTTCTTTAACCGGACGAGATATTGTCGGATTTAGAGCTGAAACATACAACTGAACCACCTCTTTGGCATCCATCTTCCCAGTATTGGTTACACTTACTGTCACTTCAATATTGCCATTTTTGCTCCAGTTATTGGTACAAGTTAAATTTTTGTACTCAAATTGAGAATAACTTAATCCAAATCCAAACGGAAAATGAACCGGAATTTTCTTTGCATCAAACCAACGATATCCCACAAAAATTCCTTCTGTATATCTGCTTTCCACCAATTGATGCGGTTTGATATAATCCGTAAACTCCTTCAAAAACTCTGGCGTGTTACCTAACCAATACTGTTTGTACTCATTATTTGCCATCCAAAATGGTTTTCCACCAATGTAATTAAATTCAGGTGCTGGAGAATCATCAAAATCTTTCTCTACAGTAAATGGTAATTTTCCGGACGGTGAGACTACACCACTCACTATATTTGCCAAAGCAGTTCCTCTCTCTTGACCCAAGAAATAACACCACAAAACCCCTTTAACATCTGCCAACCACTCCATAGGTACAGTGTTACAGGTATTCATCAATACCACCACATTTTTATTTAATTTCAAAATTTTCTTCAGTTGACGAGCAGTCTCCTTGGCATCATCAAAAGGAACATCATACCCTTCGCTGGAGTATTTATTGAAATTGAAGAGAACAACATCGGCATTGACAATGGCAATAGAGTCATTTTTTTCGAATGAGCTGAAATTTGACCCATAAATTCCTTTCATCCCTGCAGCGAAAGTAACATCATCATATCCTATCACATATCCACTTCCTGCCCCACTCGTAATTTCAGGACTACCTATCAAAACCACTTTCTTGGTTTTGGAAATTGGCAAAATATTATTCTCATTTTTCAATAACACAATAGCCTCTTCGACACATTTACTTGCCAATACTTTGTGCGCATCGTAGGTCTCAAGATAATTTTTGTCCAAAGGAAAACGGTCATAAACACCCATTTCGAAAAGCGTAAACAAATTTGGATAAATCATTTTTTCCAAAAGCTGTTCAATCTCTTTGGAACGCTCTGGTGATTTTTTAATCGTATTTTTTACCCAATCGGCAAAAGTCGTATTCACCGGCATCAGTAAAGTTTCTCCGGAGTTCAATACTAAATCTTGTTTTTCGGGATGATAATTGGTATTTTGCCAATCGGACATGGCGATACCAGTAAAACCATATTCTTTACGCATAATGTCGGCCAACAAAGATTTATTCATCACACACGGCACACCATTCAACGCATTATTCCCAGTCATTATCGATTTACAATTTGCATTTTTGATGACTGCCTCCCAAGGTGGAAGATAGATTTCACGAAGCGCTCTTTCACCAACAATGCTATTGGCAATGTGGCGGCAAAACTCTACATCATTGGCAATAAGATGTTTACCACAAGCCACTATTTTTTGACTTTGCATACCATTGATGTAAGCCGTTGCAATTTTTCCTGTCAACAATGGATCTTCACCCATGTATTCAAAGTTCCTTCCCCCAACGGATAGACGTTGGATGTTAATTCCCGGTCCCAATAAAATATCTACGCCCAAAGCTCTACACTCTTCGCCAAGAGATTTACCAAATTGAAGGGCTAAATCTTCATTCCAAGTGGAAGCCAATGGCAACATTCCGGGGAAAGAGGTACTTTTTCCATCCACATAAATGGTGGTCATACGCACTCCTTGCGAAGCATCTGCCATTACAGCGGGTCGAATTCCTAATCTTTCAACTCCCGGCATTAAAAAGCCTTTGAAACCACCTGTCAGTGCTAATTTTTCGTCAAATGTAAGTCTGCGAATTAAATCTTCGGTTCTGATTTTGGCGGACTTTTTCGCATTGGCATAGTCTGCATTTTTTATCGTTTTTGGAGATTCATTAAGTGGCAAATAGTCATCGGACATCTTGCTCGATTTGGTAACAGAGGTAATGTCACTTTCATACTGAGCTTTGACTTTAGCTTGGATAAGTTGCTGTACAGACTGTGCCGACACAACAGTGAAAGTAGCAATACATAAAAGCATTGACATATTAAATTTCAACATAAATCAATTTTTTATCGTTTTAATTTTTATAACAAACAACTAAGTACCCGAACACAAATAATCGACATATTTTTTTTGAACGCAACAAATACAAAAAACGCAAGTTTTCGCAAATGAAATATTTACGTATTTCTGGAATGATAAAATACACTTTTTTTTGCGAAAATTTGCAGTTATTGCGGTATTTGCGTTCAAAAAAATTATAGTTTGTTTCTTATTAGGTACTGATAATGAAAACATTTATTTCCCTAATTCCAAACGAATCACTCTAAATGCACCGGGTTCGATTTGAATTGGACAAACATTTCCAGAGAATTTCAATGATTCGCCTGTAATCATATCCGTAGCAGTTAAAATTTTCTGTTTTAAAGTTTTAATGCTTGTATTAATCCCCTTTGGAGCCAAATAGCCAGGATCGATGGCGATGGCAAAAAATGAATTCTCTTTGCTGTTGTCTTTTTGTATAATTAAGCAAGTTCCCGGTGCTTCAATCGGAAAATCCTCTCCCCCTTTTTTAATTAAATCTTGAACATAATTAGCTGATTGCGTGTCACTTTGCCACTCTTTGTTGACCATTACCTTTTCTCCATCTGTATTGATAACATACGGAAATTGAACATTTTTAGTTGATGATGGAAGAATGGAAATCCACCCATTAGGCGTTTGAGGGAAACAGGTAATTCCATTAGTAGCAGAAGCATACGCCACCATTGGGAAAGCCGTTGCAGAATAGGATTCAAACAGATACCTAGCAGGGATAAATCCTTTGCGCAACTCCTCCACACTATTTCGGGTGTAATAAGGTGCCATGACCCGCAGATTTTCATTTTTAGCTTTCTCCATTTGAGGGTGCATGCTTCTCAACAGGGTTGTTTTGCTCAAATTCACTGGCGCAGCTCCCGGTGTTAGGATGTTTTTACGCACTAATTCATACGCTAAATCCCGATGTCTGTTGACCATTGGCGCAATACCTTTTGAAATGTCAGTCATAAAATAGGGTTGACTTCCTTCGATGTGAATCCAAGTAGCACCAAGTGCCAATCCGGTTAATTCTAAACGCAACATAATATCAGATGGACAAATTCTTGTAGCACTAATATCTCTAATTCCACGCGGATATGCTCCCCATTCGTGCCAATTCCAATACTGTGTAGACATACCAAACTCGGTACAAAGACCTGATTGTTTGAGTCCTAACATACCACCATATTGAACTTCTGGCTGATACACTTGATTGGTAGCCCAAATAGGCACCGTAACTCCCTTGTATTTTGGATTGAACAAGATATCACGCACTTCGGCATCAGCAGGAATCAACCCCCACACATCGTGTTTTTCCTTAAAAATCATTTTCATGTTACGAGCAGCGCAAAACTCAATGGTCTTTTTTGTCCACTGCAACACGTCTTTGTAGTTAACAGAATAAAGCGTTTCTAAATTTTCGGCCATGTAGACAAATCGGAACATGGTAGGTGCAGCTACTTTGGTCTTTTCAATAGCCTCACCCGATATCATTGGCTGACCACCGTGCGTTGCAAAATATCCAAAAGGAATACCCACTTTTTCGAGCAATTTAGCCCTTTCAACGATTTCATCGATGGTCATTTTAACCCCTCTTTCATGCCCTTTCAAGTCGCTTGCTTCGTACATCATCAAGTACTCCATATTAGGCGTTTCCAGACTATTCATTTGAGCTTTCCAACCCATTAATTCTGCTTCGGAAACTTTGCCTAGATTTGGAATAGCCAAAAACATTTTCACTTTCTCTTTGGTACTAGTTGGTAAAACAGGCTGTTTTTTTAAGTCAGCATATATTTTTTCTAGGTGTTGCTCTTGATCAGGAACTTCGTAGGTATGCAGTTCATCTTTGTCGCCAAAAGTCAATTTATAATAAGCGGAGTGTCGATAACGAGAAGATGAGAGAAATAGATTTGGATTTTTAACACCCCAGCTTGCAATATCCAAAGTGTTAATACCATCTGGCACAAAACCTTCCCAATACTCTCTTTTTTTATCATTTAGTTTTCCTTGGATATTTTGGTACATCAAACCACCTTGGGCATCAAACAGATATTGACTGTGCACCCCAACAGTAGCAACTTCTAAACCATTTACACTGGGGTCAAAATCGCCCACACTGAGTAAACATTCACCTATATCAACAGGCGAACTCCAAAGAATCTGCTTTGATTTTATACAAACAAGGGAATTTCCAACTTCAGATTCAAGATTTTTAAGTGTGCTGGCTACAATTTCATTTACCCCATCATTGTCGATGTCTGCAACTAAAAAGTGATCGATATCTATAGTAGCAATTTTGTAAGCATCCAACACTTCGCCAGTGGAATTTTTCACTGAAAACTCTCCAAACTTACCAACACAAATTAGTTCGTTTCCATTCGATGGAAGTACGTCACCAAATTGAAATTCCTTTATTACTTCATTTTTCTCCCATAGCTTTTTTCCTGTAGCACTATAAACAATTATACCGCTCGACACGCCAGATCCAGTTTTAACATTATCTTTACTAATGGCAATTACCAAATTACCATCGCCGGTCATATCGCCCACAGCAATTCTTTCATGTCCTTTTGATTCATTAAAAGTCACAACTGTATTTCCTTTTAAATCAATTGCTTTCACTGCAATTTTTGGGTCTACGGAGCTCATCAGAATCTCCTTTACCCCATCATTGTTCAAATCGGCCGCTGCAAATTGATACACCAAAGCACCAGGTGCATAGGTCATAAACGGTGGCATCCCTTCATGTCTTACCGTTACAATACCATCAACATCACAGGCAATAATTTCGGGAACACCGTCTTTGTCCAAATCATCTGAAAACATTTCCCAAAAAGGTCTATCTGTTGAAAACTCACTGACTGTAAAACCTTTATTTCCCAAAACAACGGACGGCTTTACCACTTTTTTGATAGGTTCGTCAATGGCTTGCAAACTTATTTTTGTGACATAAATACCACCATCTAATGCTGCCAAAATAACTTTTATTTCGGTGGTATTGGGGGGTGTTTTAAAATTCCCTTGGTAGGTTTTCCATGTTTTGGGATAGGAAATAGCAGCAGTAGGGATTGTTGTTAACTCTTTACCATTTTTATCCAATGCAACGAAACATAGTGCAGCACGGATTAATTTTGGTGTAGACTTAATTGTTGCAGCATAAGAAAACCATTTTTGACCATTGGTAGGAATTGTCTTAAAGATATAACCATCTGTATCAATTTGAGGATTAAATATTAAAACTGAATTGTCTTCTGGAATCAGGGTTAGTTTTCCATTTTTTGTTAAACCTTCATTGGATTTCCAACCGTCTAGGGTTTTGAAATCATCCGACTGTAACAAGTTGGTTGATTGTGCGTTGACAAATATATTTAAAGATAATAAAAGCAACACTAGGATGTTTTTCATAACTATATTATTAGAAGATAAATACAATTTTTGCAATTATTCAAAATTAAACCACAAGCGCGTATTTCCCGGATATTGGTAAGTGGTTTCAGCCATTGGCCTTAAAATAACGGGATGTTCACCGTACATGGTTGCATGTTTATAAGCGGTTTTCAGATAGGCCTCTGAACAAAAAGAGGTTTCAGGAATGAACTTTTTATCACAATTTTGGAATCCTGTTTTATAAACCAAACAATTCTCAGTAGAAGGTTCTGCCATAAATTCCAATTGAAAATGGTCATCCACCGACATTAAGTAAGGACCATAAAAAATGGCTGCTTTAAACTTGGTTGCAGGTGCATTTTCGGCAGTAAAAATTTCCCCTTTTTCTGTTTTAAATTGCAGTTTATAGTTCAATTCAATAGTTACTTTATCACCGGTTTTAGCTTGATTTAATGTGACATAATCATCTTTATCATTTGCAGGAATTACATTTCCATTCACAGTGATATTGATTGATTTAGCCCATCTAGGTTTTCTTATTTTTAAATTTTTAGCACTAAACTTTTTTAAATCAACAACATATTTTGCTGACTGGCTATTTTCTTTTGTAATATTCAAAATTGAATTTGACGCTGTATAAGTTCCTGGAAAAAATAAATTAAGTGAAACTGCCCCCTCCTTTTCGGTAACACACTCTTTTTTACTTTCATGTAAGCCCCTAATACCATGAAAATCGCAACACCACCAAGCCAAAGGAACATGGCCATAGTTTAAAAAACCTTTGCCACCGTCAATGCCATGATGTCCAAAATCACCCGTTGAAAACTGATTGAAAAAGAAGTGATTTACCATACATCTTTCTGCGGTTTCCAGGTATTTTTGGTCTGCAGTAATTTCCCACAATTTGAAAGCCACCATCATAAAATCGGCCTCTGAACAACCTTCATCACGGGTATAATTTCCAAAATACTCCGATACACCACCGGAAATAAGATAATCGGGAGAATTTAGAATGGCATCAAAACGAGTTTTTGCAAATTGCAAATCTGCCTGTTCCCCAGAACGTTGGTGAAGTAGTAGTACGCCCAACAATGAATTCAAATAACCGTGGGTATGTTGTTTCCCTTTCTCCGGTAAAAAACGATAGGCTGTTTTAGCGGTAGCAAGATAATTCTTATCAGCAGTAATATCATAAAGTGAGACCAATCCTTCTGCCAATTGCGTAAAACAGATATAACCACTTGATTTACTGTTGTTAAATTTCTCTGC
>Ga0247844_1005155_pt1 | contig 16892 bp, 28 predicted proteins | sample LaCtaG_FD_192421 | JGI IMG/M metagenome (GOLD analysis project Ga0247844, IMG submission 192421) | Freshwater microbial communities from meromictic Lake La Cruz, Castile-La Mancha, Spain - LaCruzMarch201714.5m_1 | ecosystem: Environmental > Aquatic > Freshwater > Lake | place: Spain: Castile-La... | reverse complement strand
ACCGAATCGGCTGTTGGCCCACCAATAACTGTATTATAAACTTGCAGGTTGCAAGCCTTTGATATGTTTACACTCGCCCGCTTGCCATTTTGATGCAGGGCAGGTACATGACCAAGCTCCGCCTTCATCAGTGACAGTGTAGATATTTCCTTTGCTACCTAGCACCTTGTGTTCCTGGCCCCTGGTTTCGGAAACTTCTTCCACCCCAAAGTTCCAGACATTTTTTACTTCCCGGAACTTGCGACCACGAGTATTGAATCTATAAGGAGTGCGCATGGTCTGCACCACGCCGTCGCTTTCGCGAACATAGCCGTACATTTTGTCTCGGCCGTCGCTGAGAAAGTACACGTGATTTGGGACAGCGAAGTCGCTGTCCCAGGCTGTGATCTCTTTAAACGCCTTCATACCACTTCCAACTCAATAACAGTAGCCAACCAGATATCTTCAGTTTCAATAAACTGCTCTGCTTTATGTTTATCAATGAACAACGGATACGGGTCAACTGAATATATATCTTTACTTGCTAGTGTAGCGACATCAGCCGAATCACCGTGTCCACAAGTTTGGTTTTCTAAATGCACAATTTGATAAAGTTTCATTGTTGGCTCCTTAGCGGCTCAGGTTCATCACACGACCTTGGAACTCGTTAAAGCTGACTCTCCAAGGCACAAACATTTCGATACCAACACGACCCGCATCTTCACTATCACTCCATGAATCACGTGTGACGCGGATCCGGTAGGCTTGATAACCTTGCTCAGTGCTGTGGGCATCGATCACTTCACCTTCGATAAAGCAGTCTTCTCGACCTGCCATGGGCTTGAAGTCATATGCACGGATTACGTCACCATCTACTATTGTTAGTCCAACCATTTCTCGCTCCTTTTTATTAACTATACATACATTATAACCGATCGGGCGTTTTTGGTCAACCTGGCAAAATACAGTATTTTTAGGTGGTGTAAGTCATTGATTTACAAGGACTTTTTAGGTGCTGTAAGTCATTGATTTTACTAAGGAAAATAGCTCTTAGATGCCCATACATGCTAGGGCCTGCTCTGCACTTTGGCTCCAACTGAACCGTTCACGTATGATCTTGCTATTGCGTTGGGCACGGTCGTATAGTTCCTGTTCTTGTTGCAGGGCCTGTTGCATGCAGGCCACCAGGCTGTTGAGATCGGGCTCAGCCCAGACGCCCCAATCGTTGTCCGGGGCTGGATAGTATGAGCGATATTCCGCACAATCTATCCGGGCCATCACGTGTGCCACGGGCAATACACTGTCGTAGACATGTTGCAAGAATTCCGTGTGTCCACTGTACATGGTGGTTATGATGGGCAGGCCAGCAACCACGGCTTCGATCAAGGGCAGGCCCCAACCTTCGGCACGGGTAGGCAACACAAAGGCGTCACAGGCCCGGTAAAGATCGGCCAGTTGGGCCTCGGTCATTTCGCCCCACAACAAGGTCACATTGTTGAGACCCAGATCAGAAATCTTACCTTGTAGTCGATCATATTTTTGCCGATGGTTGGTGAAGTAGTTGCTCTTGATCACCAGTTCCAGATCGGGTTGGTTGGCATACACCTGTGCAAATGCTTCAATGGTTAGATCTATGTTCTTGCGCTGTTCGTATTTGCCCACGGTCAGGAATCTGAATGGGCGTGCAGTGCTCCTGGGTCGGCGTCCATGAGCATGGAACCTGGTGCCATCCACGCCTTCGGGCACAATGCGTATGCGATCAGCGTGGATGCCATGTGCCGTCAACACACTGTGACCCCAGGCCGAAGGCACCCAGACCTGATGGGCACCCTGTATGGCCGGCTGGATTGTGGCAGGTATTCTAGTGCTTTCAAACACCACCCACTGTATGTTACGACCACGAAAGTGTTCATGGATATTGGCCGCCACAAAACAGATGTTGATGTCATCCGGCTGGCTGGTGTCTATGGCCCGATCTATGGCCGCAGGATCAAGGAAATCCACTTCATCTACCATGGTGCCTATGCCGTGTATCTGCCTTAGTGCATCAGCAAAACAGGCATAGTGTGTGCCTATGCCTGAGGTATTTCTTTGTCCAATCAGTCTTATCCGCATGGGATATTTACATGGCGTCCAGCTCGCTGAGCTTGAATTCCAGGCAGTTTTCTGGATAGTCGTATTCCGACGCATCGTCGATGATGATGGCACGATTGCCCACGATCTCCATGACCTGACCGGAAATGCTTTTATCTTTGGTGGTGACAAAATCGCTGATGTTGATCTTCATACTAGTTCCTCTTGGATGTAAACTGTGAATGCACGGGCATCATGCTTGAGTGTGTCATGTTCTGGCCTGTGCGGGCCACGATAACGAATACGGAATCTGTAGCCCAGACTATGTAATCCAGATTTCACTGTGCTGTAGTGTTCAATGGGCACCATTCGCAGTTCAGGATATTCTTTCACCAACATGTGAAGATCTGCAAAGCCCGCGATAAAGGTTTCCACTGGCAGGTGTTTCATGCCAGCTCCAACAAGTTGGCCGGCACATTGTAACGACCCCGGGGTGTGTCGACCAAGACGTATTTCTGCTTGATGCGATTCACAGTGCCGGCAACATAGAAATTCTGTTTGGGATGGTAGAATTTCACGCTGGCACCCGGTTGCAGTTGACGCTTGACCTCACGACCAACCTGGCTACGGGCATACTTGAGAGCCTGGGCCACTTGTTCGATGTCATCGTTGGTCAGGGCACCGCTCATGAGTTCTTGGACTATTTGATTAACTGACATGTTCTGTCTCCTGTTCAATGCTGTCGATTTCAAAGTTGTCACCGTCGTAGGCCGGACCGGTGTCATAGTCGCCGATATCTATTTTGGCCTGTGCTGCCTCCAGGCTGTCGGCTTCTACCACAAACTCGTAAAATACAGTTTCGCTGGCTAAGACTCGAAATTTAAGCATGTGCAATCTCCCAGTTGGCGATGCGACGTTCTACTTCGGCATCGACGAGTTCTTGGTACACCTGGTCGTTGACATGAGATTCTGACAGAGTCAAAAGATCCGCGGTGCTTAACTCACGGAGCATGGCTCGGTATTCGGTTGTGGTTTGATATTTCAACATGTCTTCTCCTTAGTTGGCTTCGTAGGCTTCGCGAACACGCTCATTAAACTCGGCACGCACACGTTCAGCTTCTGAAGGTTTCATTTTGGTATTGAACCAGGCGTAGAACTGTTCAATGTCTTTGACTCTACCCTTGCGGTCACGAGCAGGTTCTGCCAGCTGAGATGCTTTGACCTTTACAGTACGAGCTTTCTTGGGTTTGAACGGATTCTCGTCCTTGGCATGTTTAACGAAGAACGCTACACAAGCCGGATCCTTGCCCATGTAATCCATGGCCAAGAGTTCTTTGGCAGCCGCACCTTTGGTGGCCACGGGTCGAATACTGACCATGTACACTGATTCGCCAAATGCTTCTAGTTGGGCGATGCGTTTGGCATCGGTGGCAGTACGGAATTTCCAAGTGCCATCTTTGACTATGCTGTAACCTGCGTATTGTATCTGTTTGCTCACGATTGCTCCTTTTTGTTTACTATAGAACTAGTATAGCAAATCGGACATTTCTAGTCAACCGCGGTAAAATACCCAGGTTAGTTTGCACTTACTTTGTGTATTTGTTACAAAGACCAGCCCAAGTTCATCTTGCGGTGGACCCAGGCATAAATGGGCGTTTCAAAATCAAATCCCCAACGGCCATTCCAACCCAGATAGTTTGAATGTATCTCGGGCTCGGAATTTGGGTGATCTTTCAACCAGTCTTTGGGGTACTGCGGTTGATACCAAGAATAAATTTTAAAATCATCTGGAAGATGTTGAAGTTTAACCTGATCTACTATGACAGCCATGTCTTTGTTTTTGGTACATTCACTGTATTTTTTGTTTTTGAAATCTATGGTCAGTAAATGTGACCCAGGGCATAATTGCTTGTCAATGGTCAATTCCAAACACTCATTCCTTTGCAAGCCTTCCAAAACAATTTTATTGTCCAGTTGTATGATAATATCCGGAAAAGTGTCTACAATTCGAAAACTTAAATTCAATCTAATTATCAAAGAGTTTTTTTTCATATCCATAATTCTGCATGAATGCCCAAAGATCATAAATGTAATCTTTGATATTTTGTTGACCAATACGATCAAATTTTGCACAGTGGTCAACAAACAATTGCCTCTCCTGTTCAATATCCACGCAAGGTTCGTCAAGCATTACAATTAAATCTTGAGCATTTTTTTGTAAGTTGATGTCAAGATTGTTTTGATTGCGTAAGTTAATTGCATGTGCCGAGTTACTGTATTCGGTACTTAAAAATTCTTGTTGCAATCTTTTTTTTATGTTAGTTCGTAGGTATTCTGGCAACACATTGACTTTGAGAAAGCTTGGATATTGTAAAACATTGCTGTCTATCAACAAGTGATGATCACGTGCAAAATACAGAAGATTTATGTAGTGTGGTGCACTTAGCGCCTGAGGAACTGTTCTCAGTACAACATTAAAAGTGTCGCAGATGTGATTGCACCATTGTTTGATGTTTGCCAGTACCTGAGATGTGTTGCCATGTCTTCTTATGTAATCATTGCTCGCATCAACTGTTTCTATACTGATTTCTATTGTGACGGACTTGAATTGTCCTAATAAAGCAATAAGTTCTTGGTTGTAGATGCTGCCATTGGTCACAAATGTGAAATGAAAATTGGTATGTTTTTGTTGTACAAGAAATTCCAATAATTCTCTAAACCGTTTATGATACATGGGCTCTCCACCCATGACATGAAGGCAAATTATTTGTTCGTTGTTCACAATGTGATTACAAAATTCTGACCAAGCGGGTTCTACTGTCCAATCAAGTTTTATAGGTTGTTGTTTGGCTACCAAACCAATTTTTTTACCTACACTAGCAAACAAACTGCTATTATCAGAATTACACATTAAACAGGCCATATTGCAAAGATTGCCAAAGCTGATATGATAAAATTTTGGTTTAAGTTTTTTTTGTTTGATGTGTTTCCATACATTGCTTTCTTGCGCACTTTGGGTAAAATCTAAGCCTGGAAATATATTGTACCGCAAGTTGTGGCGTTGACGAAAACTTATGATTCCTTGAGATTCATTTTTATAACAGTTTTCACATTGTGTAGTTTGTTGCCCAGTTTGTATTTGTTGCCTTACATTGATAATTGTTGGCGAACTGTTGAAATAATTATCTAGTTGTATGTGGTCAATGTTGTCAATTTTACCAAAGTTTTGTTTTCGCGCAGCATGACAAAAATTTAAAGAACCGTCAGAATTAATTCTTAATTCAAGATATGGCTGTACACAAAAAGTTTGAGGATCTATATCATACATGTGAAATAATTGTACCTATGGGTTGATTCCACTCCATTAAGGACAGTTTTTCGGCCATTGTACAAATGGTTGATTGCATGGTCCACTGAGCGGGTTGATTTTTTTCCAACCAACAAGCATGATTGGCTTTTAGCATCGAAAGGTCAAATTCTGGCATTTGTTTTTCCCACTCTGAAACAAACTTATTTGTAAAAAGATGATCCAGGCAAAAAGATTTTGGAACACGTGCATCAACCTGTATCCTATATTGCATGTCGCTCATCCAGTGGTCATAACTTTTTTTGAACCAAAAATTTGCAGCATTGTAATATTTTTTTTTCTTACATAGGCCGCTTACTATTTTATACCAGGTTGAATTTGGGTCTGATTTGATCCTTAATCGTTGTAGTTGCATTTGACGCAATATACAGATATGGCTGACATCTGGATCAGTAACTTGTAAACTAATCCAATTCAGGGTAGAATCTAATATTAGATCAAATGCATGAGTACTGATATAGGTCATTGGTGTTTGCGCCAAAAAATTTCCAATGTCGGTGATATTATCGAGTTGTTGATCTTTGATGGAAAAATTATTAGTCGTTACGTAAACCTTGTCCACAAATGATAATTCGATCATGTTGAGCGATGCTGTAATCATGTCTCCGGCACTGCCGCCCAGATAAGAAACAAGAGTTTTAGTAACGTTCAATCAGCCACCCAAAATGTAAAGTTTTATGTAACCAAGCAAACACCGGAAAATCATAGTGGAGTTGCCAGCGGTTATCTGGTGAGACTTGATGTGTATTATATTCTTGTTTGGTGTTAGGATCAATCTGTGAGCCTAAATATTTTAATTTTTCTGAACCAAGCCCAAACATAGTCAAACACGTGATTTCACACTGGCCCAATATCCAAAAAGTATTTTTCTCTATGCAATGGTCAATATCAACTATGAACGTAGAATTTAGAAATTTGTCTGCCAACAACTGCTGATTGTGCCCTATAACCAATCCTGGCGTTGCAATGTTTTTAAACTTAATTTCTATGTGATTGTGCATAATAGCCTCGAGAAATATTTATTGTCAATCAAATTCCAATGTTTAAGAGCATGGTGAAACAGTCTACGACGTTCAACAATATCATGCGGTTCGGGATGTTCAAGACATTGTATGGTTTTCCTACAAACTTCGATCACGCTGCCAGGAATATCTTGACTAGTGTATTTCTCATAGTTATTGACGGCGTCTGCGTTGATGTCCATGGATGGGGGATCTATCTTATATTTTTGTTTCAACATTTGTGCCAACTCTTTTTTGAGATTCGGAGTGACCACATCAATGTCAAGATGTCGAGGAAAATACAAAGGATTGCCTATCAAGTTAATTTTGTGTTTTATACAATAATCAAAAAGTGTATCAATATACATAACACTTAAAGCCTGAGGAGTACAATGCAAATAAATTTCTTTGGCACGAGGTAACAATGATCTGAAATTTGTTATAATTTGCCTAACCTGGTCTATATCACTGCCTAATCTAATATAATTATTTGATTCATGCATGGTTTCAATACTTATTGCCAACCACAAATTCGAAAAATTAGACAGCACATCTATAAGCTGCTGATTCCAAATCGTGCCATTGGTGTGAATATTGACACGCACATGTTGTTGTTGATTTGAAACCATTCTATTGAGAAACTGCAGTACCTCTTGTTGTAAAAAAGGCTCTCCTCCAGTAATTTCAACATAAAAAAGATTGTCGTTTTTGTCAATTAACTCATGTATCTGATCAATTTGATGTGAATTTAACTGTATCAATGGGTTTTTTGATCCCTGGTCAATGGCAATTAAGTGACTTACTTCCTCGTTACACATACGGCATCTACTGTTACACAAATTTGAAAATGCAACTGTAATATTTTTTGGCAACTCATTTAAATGTGTTTTTTGCATGATTGGCCTGGCCGGACTTTGCATCAAACTGTGGTGAAAATAATTGCCTTCATAAATTGCAGATTGAAAATTTTTCCTTGTTCTAAAACTGGTTTGGTTTTTGTTGTCCGCATCGTAACATCTGTTGCAACCTGACACAGGTACGCCCTGTTGAATGTTTTTCCTTACATTTACAATATGTGATCCATTTTGCCACCAATCTAAGATATTTTCTGTATGTTTGATTTCTTTAGTACCATCGCAATATCTTACTCCAAGGCCATCAATTCTTATATTGTGCCACGGTGCTACGCATGTAACTCGATCGTTTTTAAACATGTTATTAACGTTGATTTATCACCCGATCTGCAAGTCCATACTCAACTGCTTCCTCAGCACTCATGAAGAAATCACGTTCCATGTCGCGGGCAAAATCGTCATAGGTCTTGCCCGCGGTGTTGTGAGCGACGTAGATTTCTGTCAAATATCGTTTCATCTTCATTATTTCTCTGGCCTGTATTTCAATGTCTGTGGCCTGTCCTTCGGCACCACCCGACGGTTGATGTATCATGTTACGACTGTGTGGCAACATCATACGCTTGCCTGCCGCCCCGGCCGTGGCCAACAAACTTCCCATGCTACAGGCCTGGCCCATGACTATGGTGCTGACATCCGATTTTATATACTGCATGGTGTCATATATGCTCATGCCTGCTGTGACGCTGCCGCCGGGACTGTTGATGTAAAAGAGTATGTCACGATCAGGATCTTCAGCTTCTAGGAAAAGCATCTGTGCCACTATCAAGCTGGCTGTGTGATTGTTCACATCTGAGTCCAACATGATGATACGGTCACGCAACAATCTACTGTATATATCGTAACTGCGTTCACCTTTTGAGGTTTGTTCTACCACTATGGGCACTAGATTTGGCATGCTTTCTCCTGTTTGTAGCATAAGTATAACATTAACTGTGAAAAAAAGCAAATGCGTGATATTCTCGATCTACTTGATAGTGTATTAACTGAAGCCAATCTTGGTGCCAGCGAAATCCCTGCAACCAAACCCAGTGCAGTGAAGAATCCTGCCACGGGCAAGATGTTTACCCGTCCAGAACTTTTTTTGCAGAAAGTCAAAGGTGGCACCCCATTTGATCTGGTTGCAGGCGGGCAGGTAACCATTGATCCCAAAGAAGCACGCCAGGTGGCTGCTTGGATCAAGAGTGGATCCAAAGGGCCCAGTGGTACTATTAGTCTGCGCACCACTGATGGCCGCACAGTTAAAAACACCGAACTTTTGAAAACAGAAGAGTTTGGATCCAAAAGTTCACAAACTATAGCTGTCAAAGGTTCTGACATATTTGATGTGACTGATCAAGAAGTCTCGGATTTTGGCAACAGCATTGACCAACTACTAAAGGCCGGAGGCTTTCCTGCGTCAGAAATGTATGACAGGATATCCAACAGTGCGTCTATGAAGAAACTGGGCAAACTGGGAGATGCAGTGATATACATGGCCCGTGAAGCCGCTGAAGGACGTAGTCCAACCATCCCAAAAAATCTCAACAAAGACGAAATCAAGGCCATAGAACTTTATGCCAGCGAGTATCTTGGCGTGTTGGGCTTGATATCTGGCGCCACCCGATTCAAACGTGGCAGTCGACAAGAGTTTGACAAGTTTATAGGCAGTGACCTTTCAGACATGATCATGTTCTTCCCTAAAGACATTGCCAATCCCTTGGCCGACAGCTTCAGCGTGGTCAATGATGAAACCGGTCATGCAGTAAAGATTTCCAGCAAAGCTGCCGGCAAAGGTGCTCCGCCTGCACTCAGCGGTGTCAAGATGCCGGCAGAAACTCGTAAAAAATATCCCAAGGCTGCTAGTTTTTATGACACCGCAGTAGACTCCAACCTGTCTGCTTTCAGTCAACCTTTTGCCATGATGAACTGGTTGCACAAAAATGCTCCTGCGGCAGTACCGACCGAATATGGTGCCTTGTTGCCGTTTTCGTCGGAGACCATTGCAATCATATATGACAACTATGCCAAGGATCAACCAATACCCAAACGCATGACCAACACTTTTGCCAAACGCATCAGTCCCAAGGTCATGGCCAGTGCTTCAACCATGGGCGGCAAAATCTGGTATGCTGTGACCAAGGACGTGATCGAAGCTGTTAATGACAAAGATGCTGTCAAAGATTTCCAGAAAGCCATAATCCAAAGTCTGGGCTTTAACTTCATACAACTTTATACCAATATCAAGGGTGACAAACTGGTCACTGAAGCATTCTGGCCGGCCACAATATCGGGTGAAGCTCGACTCAAAACCAAAGGCAGCAGCCTGCAACCCACATCAGGAAAGATCAGCGTGGAAATAAGTCCAGGCAAGGGTGATGACGACATGGGAGCAGAAGTTGACTCAGGCACTGTCAAACAAGTCAAAACAAAAGCAACAGATCTGGACAAGGTTGCACAAAAACGCAGCGGGATTAAAGCCGCTCCAGAACAGCCAAAGAAATACGGCACGCCCAAGACCTTGGGACGCACACGTCAGAAGTGATTATTTTTTCAAGTCAGAAATAAAATCGCAGATGCCCAGGGCCAGGGCTTCCTCAGCACTGAGATACACATCGCTGGCCGGCAGTAGTCGTTGCTTGATCACTTCTTCGTCCAGTCCAGTGGTCACTCGATAGTGATCCATCATTCTTTGTTGTGCCAGGCCAAACTCCTTGGTCATGGCAAACAGTTCGTGATGCTTGCCGTCGCTGCCCCAGCTGTACTGATGGCTTAAGATACTAGTGTTGGGTGTGAGCATGCGACGACCCGGAGTACCTGCCAAGAATATCAGCAAGGCGCTGCTGGCCACGCTGCCCAGACCCACGGTCTTGATGGGTATGCTGGAGGCCCGCATGACATCGATCAGGGCAAAAGCACTTTCCATGGCTCCACCTTCACTACATATCATCAACAATAGTTCTTTTTTCTTTTTACGTACCACGTGGTTTTCCACCAGGATCCACTCTATGATGGGTCGGATGGCATCGTCGGTGATTTCGCCCATGAACACATACATGCCAGCTTCTTGGAGCAAGCGACTGGGTTCTTTTTCAGAGTTGTCTTGTTCTGGTATGTTTGGCATGTTGGAGTTCTCTACGTATATTATAGCACAAGATTCTGGGCCACTCAACTACTTATGACAAATTTACCCAGAACATTTATTCAAAAACAAACCCCTGACCAGCAGGGGTTTTTACTGTGTAAAACCCAGATTAGGCAACGACTCGGGTGGCCTTTTCCATGGTCTTGGTGATTTCTTTTTGTGCTTCTTTGGCCACTGCTTCTACGGTTTCAGCATATTCTTTGAAACCTTTGTATGTGGTACGGATCAAGCTGAACTGTGCGTCGTTCACAGTGTGTGCGCTGGCACGTACTTGCTCGGGCAAATAGGTGATCATGTTGGTGATACCTTTTTCCATGTTGTCGATGGCCACAGTGATGTCGAATAATTTTGCGAAGTCGATTTTGTTGAATTCCATTTGTTTTTTCCTTTTTAAATAAGCGAATTATAAAGTTAGTACTGCCCGGCCTATCCAGCACAGTATGTCTTTAACAACTTTATTTATCAATTGTAACAGAATTTACCTTGCATTGCAACATATTTTTCTGTCTTTTGGCTAAACTGACTGTTCTCTGAGGGTGGCCAATTTGTAGCGTTCCAGCAGTTTTATGTAGGTCCAGCCCAGGTCCCATTCCCATTTTTTCACACTGAGTTTGGGACTAGCCGGGTCTGCGTGGTGATTGTTGTGCAACTCTTCGCCGCCGATGAAGAATGCCCAGGGCACTATGTTGGTTGAATAGTCCTTGGTTTGTGTGTTTCTGTAGCCCCACCAGTGTCCAAGCCCATTTATGACGCCTGCGGCCCATAGGGGAATCCAAATCATCTGCCAACCCCAGGCCAGCATGCCCCACCAGCCAAAAATCAAGCAGTCTATGATCAACATAATGCCAATGCCCACAAAGTTGTAAGGTGTGTAGATGTTGCGTTCCATCCAGTCATCGGGTGTGCCCACACCATACTGTTCGACCATTCGTTTGTCTTGTGCGGCCCAGGCATAGTAGAAAGCACCGCCCAATAATATCTGCCAAATACCTTCGTTTCGAGGACTGTGTGGATCACCTTCCACATCAGTGAATCTGTGATGTTTTCTGTGTGTGGCTACCCACTGTCGAGTGACCATGCCCGTGGTCAGCCATAACCAAAAACGCATAAAATGTGTGACACGTGGATCAAATGTGACTCCTCTGTGTGCTTGACTGCGATGCAAGTAAAGTGTGACACAGGCTATGGTGATGTGTGTCATCACCAGGATGTAGATCAGTAGGCCCATAGTTTACTTAGCCCAGACTTTCTTGGAACGGGGGCCAGGTTTGTTGCAGAGCCATGTAAAACAGGTTGCGTTGGCGTGTGACCAGCTCTTGATTCACAGTGATCCAGGTGGCAGGTGCTAGAGCAATCTTGGTTTCACTGTCGCCGCCCAGATCTCGCGGTTCCAGTCCGTGCTTGTCGCACAGGTGCCGTATGGCCATATTGTGCGTCAAACAGTGCATGAACAATTCCGTGTAGCCACGATTTCTTGCCCAGGTTATTCCTTGGGTCAGCAGGTCACTGCCGATGCCTAGCCCTCTATGATAGCGGTGCACTATGAGTCCAAATTCCACCTGTTGTTGGGTCACTTCGGCTATGTGCAAGGTGCCCAGCCAGCCTTCCGAGTTGGCGGCCACCAGGAAAGCATGCTGATCAGGCTCGTCTTCTATGCGTAGCACCAGGCTTTCTATGATGCCAGGTCCTGCAGAGCCAAAGTAGGTCTGCAGGGTATCAGCATCTTGCTCCTGCAACCATTCGCCGTAGCGATGATACTTGGGCGCATCAAGCCACTGACAGGTGTACATTATTTCGTATACATAGCCTGTGCCTGTGCGGCACGGCCCGTACGCACTAAATGTGCGGCGTAACTGGCTTGGCCAAGATCCAACATAAACTGCCATACTGTTGATAAGATTGATTTCATTGCGTTTTCCTTTTGGGTTATGATTTATATAGAGACTCATGGTTTCTACTGAGATATTTATGTTGTGGTGCAACATATAATAACAAAACATAATGATTCAACCGCAAATAAATATCTTACAAGGAGAACATCATGTTATCATTCTTAAAGAAGATTTTCGGAGCCAAACCTGCTGAATCTACACCAGCACCTTACAAGGTCGAAGAACCCAGCCAGTTTCCATTTCCTAAAGCAGTGGCAGAACCTAAACCAGCTAGGAAAGCTAAACAGCCTGCTTCCAAAAAACCAGCAACTAAAAAGCCACGTGCCCCTAAAACTCCAAAAGCCTAGTTGACCAAGAAATATCTGGCGAGCCCTATGCCGTCGATGATGACCAAGAACACACTATTGGCCATCAGACCAAAACTTCTGCGTGTGTAGCAAGCCCAGGCACTGCTGATACAGCCTGCGATAAAGATCGTGTACAGTGGCACCACTGGAATGTGAGGTACTGTAGCGGCAAATATCACAGCTGACACCACACTGCAAGCCCAGGCAAACACTTCGGCACAAAATCTTACACGATTGCTGTGCCAATCGTGTCGAACATATTGTATCACATCTCGAATGATTTTGTTCATGCCAGTCCACGCAAGAAATACATGGCACAATAGATCACAAATCCCGAGAACATGATCAAGGCCAAGGTTGCAGCCAGTTCCAGACTGTCAACATCGCCATCCAGTTTGATAGTGTGCGTGACCGCAAACACTACAAATATCACCACAAGAAAAAATACGCCAAAGCCCATTACACCATGCCCAGTTCTACAGCACGACGGTAAACCTGCTCACTGGCCAGGTTCTTGCCCTTTGACTCGCATTGGATATCAAACTGAGACCAGAAACTCAAGGCCCAATCAGTGACCACAGGGTTCCAATAAAAGTCTGAATGTGCTCGTAGTTTTTGTTTCTTGTGGCCGGACTCTAACAGACTTGCATGATCTGGACGATGGTGAACGGCATGATCCACAAGTACATCTTCACGGCTAACACTGTAATGCATAGCAGGACGCACACCACGCCAACTATCCACAACCCTCGCAACACGATCATCCTTGGGTGATATGTATTCACCTGTTTTGATCCAGTGATGATGAATATCAAGAACAGTAGGTACAATATCAGCGAGCTCCAGACAACGATCCAGGCCATGTGTTATTTCTTCGTTTTCAAATGTAATACAACTGCGGGCTGTGGGCGAGAGTCGTCCATACGCACGTCGCGCACCGGCGGCACCGGCTTTACCTGATATGTGTACGTTGATTTTGAAATCCTGGAAGGATTTCCCATAACCCATCCATCTGGCCATGTCAGCATGATATTCAAACTCCTCTATGCTTCTATTTACTATTTCTTCACTTTCGCTACCCAGCACACAGAACTGTCCGGGATGGAAGCTGAGTCGCACATCCAGTCTACGAGCAGTTTCACCTATGGGTGCAAAAATCCGTTCACAGTGTGCCTGTATGGCAGGATCTTGCCACCAGGCCTTCCAGTCTTTCTCTGTGTAGCCCTGTAGCATTTCACTACCCAGGCGCACCATTCTACGTTCGGCAGGCAGGGTGGCCACACGTTCGATCATTTTCACAGCGGCTGCAGCGTTGTGATTCATGATGTCCCACTGGCGTTGTTCGGCTTCCTCTGGATGCTCACGCAACCAACGCATGGTTGTGCTACGGCCGTTGAGGTCGCGATCTCGGGCATTGACTTTCATGCCTCCACATTCTGAAGGATCATTTAGCCATTTGCAACAGAAACCAATACGCTTGAGTGTAGTCATAACTGCTATTATACACTATACTCCGCCAAAAGTCAATGGGTCAGCATGCCGATAACGTTGTCCATGCTGTCTTGGGTGAGATTTACCAGTTCACCAAAATCTTTGCCAATGGGCTGGGGGTGATCTACCAGCACCCACTGTGTGTTGGGGTTGTCTTTGATGGCCTGGCGCACCAGATTCCTGTAGTTCAAGGCTCGATGTCGTTGCAAACGATCGGTGGGCAGTATCACTTCGGCAAGATCAAATCCCAGCAACAACACTATGTCACTGATGCCAGCGGTCAGGTGCAAGGCCACTATTTCCTCGTGATCGTCCAGATCATGCACGAATTCACCTTCATACAGGCGTACACCCTGTGGTCGATCCAACATAGCATAGGCTGAATTTGGCACATAAAAGTTGCAGGTGGCATGGAATGCTCGTTGTATCAGATCACGGGCCTTGGCTGTGTCATGACAGATCACATTGTCCGTGCCCGAAGCTCGCCAGGTCTGCCAACCGCCCCAGAATGCGCCACAGGCCCGCAGTTGCGCCAGATCTATGGCGGGATCCGGTACATAGTGGTTGGACAGCACCCAGTTGATGTTCATTCTGCGCTCTTGAGAGTCTGCCAGCGATGCGCACCCAGGCAAACCCAGGCAAACACACGATCTGCACCTGGACTGGTGTTGAACACCAGGTCGCCCCGTGTGCCCGACCATCCCGGTACTTGAGTATCGTGACTGATCTTGTGCAAACCCACACGTAGTTTTTTAATGGTTGTCAAGCCATCTGTGGCTATTTCCAACTGCGGTTCACGATTCACACCCAACACCAGACCTTGATCTCGATTGGTACCCACATAGGCCTGATTGGTCTTGTGTTTGCCTATGACCACGCTGACTTCCTCGTCCCATACGCTCAGTGCCTTTTCTGGTGCATCGGTGTTGATGCCCAGTCTACGATTCAACACAGTCACAGTGTTGTTGTTGAACCTTGCTTCGCCCTGTACCTGCAGACTCCGGAGACGACCCAGGGTTTGCAGACTGGATTCGGTCACTGTGGCGGACAGTTTCGAACCTTCAATCAAGGGCACGCCGCCAACCTTGACTGTGTCAAAGCTGATGCCTTGCTGTTGTATCAGCTCAGCAACCTGCGAGACTAAATTTTCAGTCCAATCCTTAGAGACCTGATCCAAGGTGCGTTGGCTGATCTCACTGGTCAAGGCCTGCCAACTAGCATTGTCGGTGTTGATGCTGCCAGTGACCACTAGATTGTTGACCTGCGCACTGTCCATGGCCTGGAAATTTTGCACAGTGAGACCATGCTCGACCACCACCATGTTGTCCATGACAGTTAGTTCACACTGTGTGGCCCGGTCTTGTATGCCGGCGCTGGAGAAGTTCTCCAACAGGCTGGCCGTAAAACGTTGCATGTGTTCATGCACACAGTCACGTATGGTGGGCATGATGTCCAAGGCTCCTACTTTGGACAGAGTTTCTTGGGTCACGGTCTGGTTGATCATGTGCTCAACCCGTGACTGCCAGGCTGGATCTTGACTGAACTCGCTCACAGCCATGGCCACAAACTCAGTGATGGCCTGATCTACTGCATGCTTGACTGTGTCAATTTTGACAAAGTCGGCCACACCAGGCACTTGCCCTTGTTCAAACAGTTGTGCCACGCTGTGTCGGATGGCATCAAGTATTTCGGGCATGCTGTCACTGCTGGCAAACTTGGCCACTATGCGATCCTGGGCGTGTTGTAGTATTTTTTGTTCCAAGGGCCGTATCCATGCATCGGACGTCAGCAAGGCCGAGACCTGGGCCTGGACTGTGGCCGAGATCTCTTTTTCTATCATGTGTGTGATGGCTGCAGTGTCAAGCATGACGTCTCCTGGTATCTAAAGTCACGCAATGGAATCCACCGCCTAGAGTCCTGCTATGACTTAGTGTGAGTGGGATACTGTCAATACCGTGTCGCTTTAGTATAGTAATTAGCTGTGTTTGGGCCGCATCCAAAATAACCGTTTCTGGATCAACAGCCAGCATATTCATGGCTATCCATTTACTGGCATAAGGATAATGATAAAAATCTTGGGCTATAATCATGTCATCGGTTACCCATATCTTTTCCCAATCCTTAAACGCTCTAGGACAGTTGTCAGAATTCACTCGGCTGGAATTGAGCAAGACCAGGCCCTCACGCAAAGGCACTATGGTCGAGTCAATGTGTACTCCGGCATAGAAGTTGCACAATTCGATATTGACCTGGGGAAACTGTGCTGATAGCCATTCATAGGCCGCGCGGTTGCCCGATGCGGATTCTAGAAACAGCCATGTGTCTCCTAATCTGCATACGTTGGCAGCATCTAACATGATACCCTGATCTCTGGGCATGGTCACGACCTGCCGTGCCTGCATCAAAAGTCTTGAGTAGTTTTGTATTTCTTGATCTCTACATGGATACATCATGTTGACATCAACTATGATGTCGTTCCAGACCAACAATCTGTCTCGGGGACAGTAGTTGTACATGCCTTGGGTTTCAACAAAGTTCATGGGCTGTGGGCGGTACACTGTGACGCCCAATCGCAACAAGGTCTCGCTGAGAGTATCAAGTTCGCGATTGGCTTGATCTATGATCAATTGCGGAACTGGTCCTGATGGGACCGGTGAGTCTTTCCACAAGGTCCGTTGGCTTTCTTCGGCAAACACCGGGCCTGTGT
>Ga0247844_1005154_pt1 | contig 16892 bp, 19 predicted proteins | sample LaCtaG_FD_192421 | JGI IMG/M metagenome (GOLD analysis project Ga0247844, IMG submission 192421) | Freshwater microbial communities from meromictic Lake La Cruz, Castile-La Mancha, Spain - LaCruzMarch201714.5m_1 | ecosystem: Environmental > Aquatic > Freshwater > Lake | place: Spain: Castile-La... | reverse complement strand
CTAAAACTAAATCTGTATAGCCTTGTGGGATACTAGAAAAGGTAACATTTGCTGATGTGCTACCTAGTGTCTGAGATGCTATCGGGGTGTATGTGCTCATTTATGCTCCCTTAATTCCGTATAAGGCAAAACTGCTATATTGGGCAAAATTGCCGAGCGGGTCTGTTATTTGTATTGAGGTTATCGCTGATGTGTTCATCCATAAACCTGATTGTAACCACATTTGACCAGTACTGTTATCTTCATAACCATTTAATGAGCGACTTGTTTTGTATTTATTTGTATTTGCATAATCTAAAATATCAATAACAAATTCGCTAAAAGTGTTTGCTGCGCCCGAAGCAGCAATAGATACAATTAAAGCATTGGTTTGTGAACCTATTTTTGCTAATGCACCAGCACTTGAACCATCACCATATAGTCCGTGTCCATAATAATTTCCAGTTGTGGTATCGCTGTTAAAACCAAAATAAACATTTGTATTAATATTGGCACGAGTACCCCTGGTTATACCTCTAATTTCTAAATGCTTATAGGTTGAAGGTATTGAACTAAAAGTAATATTAGCAGCACCACCTGAACCTACCTGCACCATACCAAGTGGGAACATAGCACCAGTATCAACGGCTCCACCAGCACTTAATACTTTTCCAAAGCCAGCACCATAGGCAACGCTGGCTCTAGTTGTTACTAATGGCATAAGCCAACTCCTTTATGCGAACTTAGTCTGTGAGGCGAGTACCGTAAAGGTTGCGCTTCCCGTCTTGATAATAGTGTAAACATAAGAATCAATAGATGAAGCATTTCCTGCGCTAAATGCTGTGCCAGTAATGTATTTAGGAGTAACTGCTGAACCATCAATAGTGATCGCATTTGGATAGTAAGCAGTTGCTCCATTGGTATTTAACCAAACAAGAGTAATCGCATCTCCTGTGGCTAGAGCAGTATTGAGTGAAACAGATGAACTGTATCTAAAGTTTAGAGTGTGGTTCGCTGAAGCGTTTGAGGTGTAGTACCAAATTGAAGCGGTATTTACATCAAAGTTAATAGTTCCTGTTGCCGCAGAAGCAACAATATTTACAGTTTCTTCTATACCCTTAAGTATAATATTAGTAAAAGTTCCTCCAGTTACTGTTGGAGAAGTTATGGTCTTGTTAGTAAAAGTTGTTACAGAGTCGGCGGTAACTCCACTACTTGCTACGCCGTTTGCACTTGATATAGCCATTATGAAATCTCGCTTCCAAATGCAGCAAAGGAAAGTGTAGCAGAGGATCCGTACACCCGTATTCTACTTCCTGCAGCCATTGTAATTCCTAGTGTCAAAGCAATTGTATCATTTGGTGCAATTGTAGCATCATAAGTTACGTAATGTTTTGACGTTGCGCCAGAGCCAACATCTGCCACAGGTTGAACTGCGATTCTATATGAAGCACTACTTGCTGCTTGATTGCAAATAGTTATTGATGAAACCACTGCCTCTACGCTTGTTGAGGTGTAGAGAGTTCCCTCTGTAGTTGCCCCAAGAGTAGCGGTTGCTACTTGGCCTAAAATTTTATACGCTGTTGCCATATGACTCCTTCGAAGAGATTAGCATAGATTAGCATAGATTAGCATAGATTAGTCGATACTACTCCTGTGCGTGGGCTAAAGTGTTCCCATGAATTTGGTGCAAAAATCCGTTTCTCAAGGGGGCAAATTAGCGCCTTTAATTTTACCGCATTCCTATACCTTTGGTATGGGCTTAATGAACCCATCTATTTTTGTTGATAATGATGGGGATATTCTTGTAAATATTCGGCACGTAAATTATACGCTCTATCACTCAGAAAAAGATCAGCGCTTCTTTAGTCCTTGGGGACCACTCTCATACCTTCATCCTGAAGGAGACCAAAGATTAGTTACTACTAACTACATAGGACGTCTTGATAAAGATTACAACTTAATTAATTTTACTAAGGTCGACTATTCTCGCTTTGATGTTCCTCCTATCTGGGAGTTTGTTGGCGAAGAAGATTGTCGCATCACTCAATGGGATAGCAACTACTACCTGATCGGGGTACGGCGTGATACCACGCCCAATGGGCAAGGTCGCATGGAGTACTCCAAGATTGAATTAGATAAAATTAATTGGACAGCCACAGAGGTGCAACGAGTTCGTATTCCACCTCCTGTTGATTTTAATTCTTACTGTGAAAAGAATTGGATGCCTATCCTTGATATGCCGTATCATTTTGTTAAGTGGGCTATGCCTACTGAAATTGTTTGGGCTGATCCTGATAAGTCGCAGTCTAAGCAGATACTGACAAAAGAAACTCCACCGATTTCTCCTGATCAACGTGGTGGTACTAACATCGTTGCTTGGGGCGATTATTACATTGCACTTACTCATGAAGTTAGGTTATGGAAAAATTATTTAAATCAAAAAGATTCAACCTATAGACATCGTATGGTTGTGTGGGATAAAGAGTTTAATTTTATTGGAGTTACAAACTCATTTACATTCTTAGATACTCCTATTGAGTTCTGCGTAGGGGCCGCAGTTATAAAGAAAAATTTAGTATTAAGTTTTGGTATTCAGGATAACTGTGCTTTTGTTCTTGAAGTGCCTAAGAAGGTTGTAAATGAAATGATTACGGAGGCCATGTCTTATGGAGATTAAAGAACTAACTTTAAAACTGGCTGAAAACTCAACCAATGTAGAAAGTAATTTTAATTTAGCAACTGCCTATGAAGAGCAGAAACAGTACGCATCTGCTGCTGGTTTTTATCTACGAGCCGCTGAGCACGGGTATAAGACTCATCCACTTATAACTTACACATCACTATTAAAAATGGTTATAGGTTGGGGAACTCAAGGAGATAGAAATCGCACTGTCTACAATAATTTAATGCAGGCCATTGCTTATTTACCCAATAGACCAGAGGCTTACTTTATTCTTTCTAGAATTAAAGAACGCAACAAGGAGTATCAGGAGTGCTACACCTACGCAGAGTTAGGGCTATTATTTGCAACAAATTCTTTTAATCAACCTCTTCCAGGATATGTAGATTACAACGGAACCTACTGTTTATTATTTGAGAAGGCTGTTGCTAGTTGGTGGATTGGTAGAAGAGATGAGAGCAAAGCGCTATTTCATCATCTACTAGATGAATACAAAATGTCACAAGAGTATGTAAACAGTTGCCTTAATAATTTAAAGTTGTTTAACTAATGTTTCCTAACTGGTTTAAAGATGTAGAAAAGTACTTCAGACATGTACCAAGTGTCCCACTTCGTGCACTGCAGATCGGCACCTACACAGGAGACGCCACGCAGTGGCTGTTTAGTAATCGAGAAATTGAATATCTAGATGATGTTGATACTTGGGAAGGCAGTGAAGAAGCCGCCCATGAATCTTTGGATTTTGTTTCAGTAGAGGCTTACTACGATTCAAGATTCCCAAAGGATGGAAGAATCCTAAAGCATAAGATGACCAGCGATGAGTTCTTTTTAAGAGGCGCTAGTTCATATAACTTCATATACATAGATGGAGACCACACAGCCCTACAGACCGCTATAGATGGCTTGAATGGCTTTAGGCACCTGGAATCAGGTGGGGTGATGGCATTTGATGACTACCTCTGGAATTACGGCGGAGGAGAGTACAGAGAGCCTAAGAGGGGCGTGGATTGCGTTCTTAACCTCTGTAAGGGCGAGTACACAATGATTGAGTCTGGTTATCAGGTATGGATTGAGAAGTGTTAGATAACGCCTGCTTTGAGATCTTTCATACTGATACTGGAAATGAATTAAGAAACAAATCTTACGAGGGCATTTTAAATTCTATGTCTTTTTTGCCACGCCTTGGCTCTGAGACTGTATATTTAAATACAGCAGAGAAGGCAAAGGAGTTTATAGATAAAACACCAAAGTTTAAAATAAACACCGTCACCGATTTTTGTAAGCCAGGAGAGACCTTCCCACCATCCTCTGGAGTTATAGGAGTTTGGGCAAGTACTTACTTGGCATATAAAAAGTTTTTAGAATCCAAATACGATATTTTAATTATTTTTGAAGATGACATAGTAATAAGTAAAAACTTTAAAAATATTGTTAACACTTATATGAATGAACTTATGCCTATCTGGGACTTTTTTTCATTTTTTGTTCCTGATGATTCTTTATTTGCTTACAATCCTTCAGAGCACGATGTGTATCAAGATTATATTTGTCGTTCGTATCAACAATGGTCATGTGCAGGGTACGCCGTAAACAGACGTGGTGCAGAAAAAACAATAAAAGATGTTGAATCTAAGGGAATTAACTGCCCTGTAGATTGGTATGTTTTTAACTTTAGAATGAAAAAAGAAGAAAACCAAATAAAGTTTAATACGTTTACGATAAAACCACAAATATATAAACCTATAAAGTTTTTACAAGAAGCAGCGCAGTATAGCCAAATACATAACGGTAGTACAGAACTACTTTAGTTACATTCCACCTAGCATTAAAACGTCTGTTACTGCCGCAGTTCCCGATGGAGAAGTTCCTGCGGTTCCTTGAGTACCTACAGCACCTTGAGTACCTACAGTTCCTTGGGCTCCTACTGTACCTTGAGTACCAGCACCCGTAGTTCCCTGTGTACCCGTAGTTCCCTGTGTACCCGTTGTTCCTTGTGCACCCGTTGTTCCTTGTGCACCAACGTCACCTGTACGAGCAAATGTAATTAATACATCATCCGAATTTGCAAGAGTTCCATTTCCAGATACATAAGCACAATCAACTGTAAACCAACCAGTGTTGTCTGTTATAGATGATATTGTGTAAAGTTTAAATACACTTGTATCTAATTTTTTAGATACACGGAAGTGACCTTTAATTGTTGAAGTTGAATCATCAATTGTTTGTAAGAATGAAGAGATATCTGTTGAATCATCATTACTTGCATCAATATACATTGCAGTAGCAGATGTTGGAGATGCATTAAAACGAATAACTCCAGTTCCTGGGTCAGAGTTTGTTGTGCTTGTAGAGAAAGTGTAATCAAAAGTTGCACCACCAAAACTACCAACAGTTCCTTGGGTACCCTGTGCACCTGCCGTACCTTGGGTTCCCTGAGTTCCTTGGGCTCCTTCAGTTCCTTGGGTACCTACAGCACCTTGAGAACCTAGTGTTCCCTGAGTTCCTTGAGTTCCCTGAGTTCCTTGGGTTCCCTGAGTTCCTTGAGTTCCCTGAGTTCCTTGGGTACCTACAGTTCCTTGTGCACCAACAGTTCCTTGAGTTCCTTGAGTACCTTGAGAACCTACTGTTCCCTGTGTTCCATCAGTACCTTGTGAACCTACAGTTCCCTGAGAACCTTGAGTTCCTTGAGCACCTAAAGTTCCTTGTATACCTTGTACACCCTGGACGCCTTGAGTACCTTGGACGCCTTGCACTCCTTGTACGCCCTGCACTCCTTGAAGACCACCGTATGCAAGCGAGGTCCAGGCAGTAGAGCCATTACCAATTTTTAATTTTCCAGTGTCAGTCTCTGTTCCTACTTCACCAGCAGCAAGTGTTGGATTACTAGCAGTCCATTGAGCCGCAGTACCACGACGTAATTTGATTGTTACTGACATTATATTACTCCTCCACCATTATAAGAATTTGTATACACATCGCTTCCTCCTGCTTCATCTCCGCCATCGGCTACACCTGTTACAGTGTCAGAACCACCGACTTCATCTCCACCTTCAACTATTTCAGCAGCAGCATTTGCAAGAATTTCAAGCCACTCAACTCCGTCAAATACATACAAATTACGTTCTTCTGTATTGTAATAAAGGTCACCGTTGTACCTGCCAGTAGGCGCTGTGCCTACGGCAAGTACGTTAATAGGTACGAGGGCTCTTTTGCTCATTTGTTAGGCTTTAACTACTACCCTATATGTTTCACCTGATTGTGGAGCCACTGCAAATCCAATAATTACAGCAGATGTAGTTGTTGCAACCACATCAGTAACTACTTCGTTGTAGGTAGAGTCTTGTACAGTTACTAACACATCTCGTGTTCCAAGACTGTGTGTAATTGTGAAGGTTGTTGCTGTGTATGGATTTACTGGAGTAATAGTTTCTGCATGGGTTCCAAGTTGACCAGAGGTACCTTGAGCACCCTCTGTTCCTTGGGCGCCAGTAGTTCCTTGAGCACCAGCAACACCGACAGCACCAGATAGATTTACTGTCCATGAAGCGTATGTTCCAGTACCAACTTTGCTGGTTTTATTAAATACAAGGGCGCCAGTTCCAGGGTTATAACTTGAAACGGTACCGTATTGAATATTACTTACATCATATGCAACGGTGATGTCTTGACCAACAGAGTAATCAACTGCTAGATCTGCAACCGTAATTGTTTGAGAACCAGAAGTTCCTAATGCAAATGATGTTGTAGAGGTTGTGGAGTACTTATCTCCATCAAGACCAGATGTACCTTGTGCACCAACGGTTCCCTGTGCACCTACTGTGCCTTGAATTCCTTGAGCACCTTCAGTTCCTTGAGAACCTAATGTACCTTGAGAACCAACGGTACCTTGTGCACCAACAGTTCCCTGTGATCCGACAGTACCTTGAGCACCTTCAGTTCCCTGTGCTCCATCAGTACCTTGAGCACCTTGAGCACCAAGAGTTCCTTGGGTGCCTACAGCACCTTGTGCACCAACGGTTCCCTGTGCACCTACTGTGCCTTGGGCTCCATCAGTTCCTTGAGTACCATCAGTTCCTTGGGTACCTTGAGCACCAGTTGTACCTTGGGCTCCAAGTGTTCCTTGAGTTCCTTGGGCTCCAAGAGTTCCTTGAACACCTTGAGTTCCTTGGCTACCAACTGTACCTTGAGTACCATCAGTTCCTTGGGTACCTTGAGCACCAGTTGTACCTTGGGCTCCAAGTGTTCCTTGAGTTCCTTGGCTACCGACTGTACCTTGTACGCCCTGTGCTCCAACGGTACCTTGAGTACCTTGGGCTCCAACGTCACCAGTACGAGCAAATGTAACAAGTACAGAGTCTGCTTCTGAGAATGCACCTGCACCACTGAGGTAGGTCACGTTAATGTTAAAGTAAGTGGCTTCATCAATCATTGAGTTGATTGCGTACATCGCAAATACTGCAGGGTTAGACTTTAAGGAGACCTTTACGTGTCCCTTAATTGTTGATGTTGAATCATCGATTGTCTGCAGGTAGTTTGAGATGTTTGTGTTTGAAGCATCAACATCATCAATAAACATGCGAGTTGCAGTTGCTAGTGCAGCATTGAATCTAACAACGGTATCGCCTGGGTCTGAAACAGATGTGTCAGTGTAGTAGAGGTACTCGACAGTTACACCGCCGAATGATCCATCAGCACCTTCTGTACCTTGAGTACCGTCTGTACCTTGTGTGCCTTGAGAACCTTCAGTTCCTTGAGCACCCAATGTTCCCTGAGTTCCCTGTGAACCTACAGTTCCTTGAGTACCCTGAGCACCGACAGTGCCTTGTGTGCCTTGAGTTCCTTCTGTACCTTGGACTCCCTGTGTTCCTTCGGTTCCCTGTGTGCCTTGGGCACCTTCAGTACCTTGAGAACCTACCGCACCCTGTGTACCAAGAGTACCTTGAGATCCGACAGTACCTTGAGCACCAACAGTTCCTTGGGTTCCATCAGTACCTTGTGTGCCTTGAGAACCAGTTGTACCTTGAGCACCAAGAGTTCCCTGTGTTCCTTGAGAACCTACTGTGCCTTGTACGCCTTGCGCTCCATCAGTACCTTGTGTACCTTGAGCACCGACATCACCTGTACGAGCAAATGTAAAGAGTACTGCGTCTCCATCAGTAAATGTTCCGTTACCAGATACGTAAGCAACATTTATATCAAACCAGTTTGGTGCTGAATCTGTTAGACCAGAAATTGTGTAGAGTGCAAAGACAGATGTATCAAATTTCTTAGATACTTTTACGTGACCTTTGATAGTTGAAGTTGAGTCATCGATTGTCTGTAAGAAGTTAGAGATATCGTAATTACCATCAGCAGGATTGTCATCCAATGCAATACGTGAAACTAAAGTTAAGTTAGCATTATTTAGACGAGCATTGTTGTCGCCTGGGTCTGCCATTGTAGTAGTGTCGTCATAGTTGTATTCAACTGTAATACCACCAAATGAACCTTCAGCACCTTGTGTACCTTGAATACCATCAAGACCCTGCGCTCCTGCAGTGCCTTGAGTACCTTGCGCTCCTAAAGTTCCTTGTGTGCCCTGTGCACCTTCGGTGCCTTGAGTACCTTGTGAACCTAAAGTTCCTTGAGTACCTTGAGAACCTACTGCACCCTGTGCACCCAAAGTTCCTTGAGTACCTTGAGCACCATTAGAACCATCTAAACCTTGAGCACCAGCAGTTCCTTGTGAACCTACTGTGCCTTGTGAGCCTTCTGCTCCTTGTGAACCTACTGTGCCTTGAGCACCTTCTGCTCCTTGTGTACCAAGTGTTCCTTGTGCACCAAGAGTACCTTGAGTACCTTGTGCGCCAGTAGTTCCTTGGCTACCTTGACTTGCATTAATCCATGCACTGCCATTCCATGTGCGTAGGTATCCTAATACTGTGTCAAAGTAAACTTGACCAACTGCAGGAGATGCTGGCGCAGATGCTAAGTTTTGTATTCTTGCATTTTGTAATTCTAATTTGTTTAAATCAATCGGGGTTAAAAACTTACGTGCCATTTACATTATCTCCTTAAGATAAATACGCTTTGCCTGAGAAGGCTTGGGAGAACGAGACCGTAAGTGAGTTCGAATTAGTATATGTAATTTCGCCTTCGTAGATTGTACCAGCAGAGTCTACAACTGTAACGTTAGGTTTAAACCCTAAATTATGAGGGATTACCCAAGAAGCACTGACTGATCCTTGAGTGTGTTCATATGCTAAAGCCTGTGGTTCTAAAGGATTATCTTGAGAGCCAAAGTCTTGAGTACCAGAGGGTGTAGTTATTAAGATTACATCATTTACTACAATTGGAACAGTAGTTCCTGGTCTTACATACTGACTCATTCTGTTACCTCTTCAGTTTTAAATATTTTTCCTCTAACATATGTTGTTGTTACTCCATCTTTTGTTAATTGAACATCATAATAAGATGTTCTAGGTAACATACGGGTTTGTGTTCCAGTTAACGCCAATTTTAAAGTACGAAGGCCTTCTCCGTCTGCACTACCAACAATTGGAAATGTAATTGTAAAAGTTGTTATAACTCCAGGAATACCCACTCCTAGAATGTCTGCTTTTGCGGTATAGGTATCCACTTCAAAATCAAGCACGATAGTAAACTCATAGGCATCTCCCTCATAGACAAAGAGGTCCTGAGTAATAATTGATACTGGAGTTTCCACATTGCCATAGGTTGGGGTAGGAAGATGAACACGAGTGGCTGCTGATCGATCATCAATTTCTTGTGGCTGAAAGATTGGTACGTAGTGATTAGTAGTTTTAGAAATTCTGCGAAAACTAAAGACATCAATCTTGAACATACCGATACCAAGTTGAGAGCAGAGTTCTTTATATTGTTGTTTTCTAGATTCGATCATCTGCATTAATTGTTGATAACGTTCAGATCTTGGGATTGTTACGCCATCTGGAGCAAAGACGTTAATATCAAAAGCAGCATCATTAGCCAATGCATATAAGGCTAGAGTTGATGCATAAATAATTACGGGATACTCTTCAAGAGTTGGTAAGTTTTGAAGACTTACGCTACGACCGTAGGCATCTGTGTGGAAGGCTGAATGCTCAAGGAAGGCTGTACTTATATAAGTTTGAGTTTCTGCGGTTGTAAAGTACCTAAAGTAATTTCCAGCAACAATAAAATCATCACCATCAGCAGGGACGTCATCACATACAATATACCCAGTTGCTTCTTCAACCTCTACATCTGCAGAGATATCGGTGTTATTCTTAGTTACTATTAAGTTAGCGCCATCAAGAGGAGAGTACGGAATTAAAAATCTATTAGTAGTTCCATCTGCTGTAAATTGGTATACAAAAGACTTAGGTATATCACCAATTTCAGACCGTAATCGATCCGCTAGGCTTGCAATCGTAGCCACATAACCTCCGTTAAAATTCTATGCCAATCATCTCGTGTAATAGAGATTTATTCAGCGCAAAATAAAAAGGGTCCAACTCCCAACTGGGAGGAGGGCGGGAACCAGTTGAGAGTCGGACTACTAGCGACGGCTAGTGTTTAATTTGGCCGCCAAATATATCCGAGTTGCTCTAGATAATCGGCTAATGATCTTGGAACCCTGTACTTAACACCTGCTTTAAAGGTGTAAATATTTCCAACTCCGTAACTCATGTCATCGATGTCGGTAATTGTGCGGATGACTACATAGTCTCCAGCGGTTGAAACTCCAACATTTTCAATTTCATCAAGTACTAATGGAGCATCTGGTTTTTTAGGATCAAAGACATCTTTTTCTAGACTCTCTGTCTCAAGTTGGGTAGCGATAGAAATTTCTTCTTTACGCTTTTTTAATGCTTCCGCATTTTTCTTTGTTGCTTGTTCCGCTGCTTTGCCTGTTGCATCAAGCGGACTTGTTTGTGTGTTTGCCACGGTGTTTATTCTCCTAAGTTAGTTGGTAAGTTAGAGGTTGGGAACCCAGGAAGGAGTAGGACTCCCAAACCCTAACTTTGTTTTAAATATTTTATAGCCCGCTTTAATCGGTCTATATCATCCTCAAATTGTCCTAATCCTGAGTTACACGGATAGCAGAGAAGTCCTCTTACTTTTCCTGTCTCGTGATCATGGTCAATGTGTGGGGTAGAACTAAACTCTTTTAAACAAAGAACACATTTACTTTTTTGCTTAATCAACAACTCTTGATAACTTTGTCGATCCAAACCGTACTTTTTTAGTCTTTGCCAATCTGCGTTAAATTTAGCGCAAATCTTGCAAATTCTTTTTCCTCGCCATAAAGTCGTGTTGCTGTCGTCATACGGATGTCCTTTAGGGCATTCTGTCTTCCGACTATTTGCATACCCTTTTGGAGTACGCCTTTTCTGCATCGTTTCTTTTCTGCAAGTCCTACAAATCCTTTTAGATTCGTAGTAATACGTGTTCTGCTTAGTAAACTCGTGTCCTGCTTTACAATGAGTCTTCATTCTTTGCCTATCACTAGAGGGCTGTTACACCCCCTAGTATAGACTAGTTCTTACAAATTAGTTATTAATTTGTATAAACTTTAACGATAGCCTGATCGGTAATTACGCCAAGACCCCAAATTGCATACCAAGCAAGAGCGTGCTCACGACCGAAGTCAAGAACGCCACCATCACGAAGTTCAACTGGGAGAGAGATTGCGTGACCAAATGCATTGTCACCAATCATGATTGCTTCATAAACTGAAGCACCGTTTCCAGTTGCAGTAGTTAGATAACCTTTTTCAGCAGTGAAATCTGCAGACTCTGGGTTTCCACCACTTCCTGGAGCAGTGTTAGCCTTAACTGGAACTTCAATCTGTGATGCTGGAAGACCAACAGATGTAGAAGTTGTATAAGCAGCGTTTACTGCAAGTTTTTTAACTTGAGTTGTCTCAATGAATACTACGTCGTACAAACGACCAATTTCACCAAGCATGAAGTTACCAGGAGCGGCGTACTTCGTTACTTCAATGAACTCTGGGTTTGAACGGATATCACGAGATTGCGCTGGGCTAATGAACATTACATAAGTCTCACCTAAGCGAGGAATGTTCTTAGAAGCAAGAGTAAGAGCAGCATCCTTCACTGCACCAGTTGATAACTTGTAGTTACCATCTAGGTCAGAGAATTGTGTTGCTACTGTACCTTCGTTGTACCAGTCGTTTACACCTTGTGCTGATGTGCGGTCATAACCGAACACTGCAGAAGTTGCTGCAGACAAAGTATTACGTGCTTGTACATCTAGGTATTGCGCCATTTGACGTCCTAGAAGACGAGATGCTGAAGCCATTACGTCATCAAATGATGCGTTTAATAGTAATTCAGAAACAGCAACAGCATAACCATGCTCTGCTACTGTGATTGCGATTTGCTCTGCAGTTAGTGCGTTTGTAGTCATACGAACGCCTTCTGTCAGAGGAGTTGGATCAACTGCGAAGTTCTTGTAACGAAGGAAGTTCACACGAAGACCAGGTGCTACACCTAGTTCAGTCTTCTTAACTGCGAATTGTTCGAAACGAAGAATTGGCATTGCCTGGAACAAAATCTCTTTCGACCAGATTGTTTGAATTGCTGTGCTAAGGCTTGTATTTGAGCCTGAGTAAGCGGTTGGGGCTCCTGCGAGTTGCCCTGTACCTGTAATTGCACTTGCCATTTAGGTCAAGTCCTTTCCTAGTAGTTGTTTGGGATTAACCGAACAGTCCCTGACCACGATTGCTGGCTGCTGTGCCAAGTAATTTGGCTCTTTGTTTCGCATAATCCGCCAATGACATTTCCCTGATCGAATCAGGTGAGTACGTTTTTTGTTCCGAATCATTATCGAGGGGTCCTGCGGCAGGATTAGTAATTCTTGTTCCTGCCATTTGTTGTCTTGCACTTTGCATTGCTTGTTGAGCAGATGACAAAATTCGAGCAGACTTATCTTTTAACATTGCAATGCTCTGCTCAATCTCATCTGCACTGTTTCCATCAACTAAGTCAAGCAATTCGGGAACAATAGTTTCCCGTTCTTGTTCAACTCTTTGTTGACGATAATTCATAACTTCTTGGAACTTACGTTCCTGATCTAGAAGAGCAATAGCACGTTCTCTTTCAAGACGTTCAGCCTCTATTTGAGCCTGAAATTCTTGCTCCTTCTTTTTTAGGAGTTCTTTAAAAGAAAGTTCAGATTCTTCTTCTTCTTTCTTTTGTGCTTCTTTACGAACATCTTCTTCAGCAATGCGTTTTTCACGCTCTGCTTCTTTAACGGCCTGTTCTTCACGAGCCTTTTTTAAAGATGCAAGTTCTTCTTTCATTTTTTCCATCTGTGGGTATAACTTTGCTTTCTCTTGTTCACGAGCCTTAGCAATGTCATCTGCGCTATACACAGAACCTACCTCACTTGGATTTTCTTGTGCTGGCATTGCGGCCAAAATTTCTGGCGACAATAAATCAGCGGCTTCTACTGTGTTTTCCATAGGGATCACTTATCTTTCTTGGGTCGTTGTCCGAATGCCTTTCGGCGTATCACTGGGTTTAACGAGACAATTTCATTACATTTGAATGCACTTGTCTCGGTAAAATCTGATTTTACATCAGAAATCTATTTAATCTCTGTCTACTGTTCTTCTTTGTGGAATTTTTGTTCCATAAGCCTCAGTAACGAGTTTATTTCTTATCTCTTCTTCAGCCTGAACTGCAATGCTTTTAGTCTCTTGACTCTCTTGATTTAATGGATTTTGATCATCTTGAGGACCCTGCATTCCGTCGCCCATAACATCGCCGTCACCTAACTGTGTTGGCTGCATAGGTATAGCACTACTGCCATCAGGTCCTGGCATCATGCCAGTCATGTCCATAATTTGTTTTTGAATTTGAACTTTTATAAGTTGAAGAGCACCATCAGCCTGTGCATCAGCCATAAGTTCTTGACGAATTTCTAAGAGTTTTTCTTCTGGGAATTCTTCACCTAGTTGACGCAAGGCACCTTCTTTAGACTCTAACCCCATACCTAATTTAGTCTGAATTTCACTTAAAACAATTAACTTATCAAGAGGAAGTGGCTGAGGAAACTGTGCGTAGTTTATGTATGTAACTTGATCATTAGGATCAAGTTGTGGGTATTGACCCTCTTTAATTGGTCCATCTTCATCTGGGTTGTAAATAAAGGTTTGAGGCTCTTTAATTGCAAGAGTCTTCATTACTAATTCGTTAATCTTTTCTAGGCCCTTTCCGTATTGGGCAACTTTTTGAGAGTAACGATTCATTAATGGTTGATATTGAATAGAAAGTGCTACACCAGAGGTGTTTGAGATTGGTTGAACTTGTCCTAATGCAGTTTCTGGAATATTCATTAACTCATGCATTGAACGTTTTAGAAGTTCTAAATACTTTAAGGCTCCGTCAATGCCTTGTGCGCCGCCTTCTAAGTTAAAGACTTGGGCGTCTTTTGGAAGACCGCCCCAAACCTTCTTTGCGCCCTTTTCTAAGTTAGAGGCTTTAGCACCCACGATTACCGTTACAGGCGATGCGTGGTAGTTAATGATGTCTGCAACATCAGTGCTAATTTCGTTATATGCACGGTTTATAGTGATGATATCGTGTGCGTCGGAGAGACCCCACGGTGATCCCGAAACGGGAATATTAGGAATATGAACCACAGGGATTACGCCAAGAGGATTTGGGCGTGAATCAATTAGTTCATCATTTACATACTCTTCAATAATGTCATCAGTAAGAATTTCAGTATAAGTAAATACTTGTCTAGTACCTTCAAGAGATGTTCCCCAAAAACGATATTTTTGTTTAAATCTTAATAGTCTATTTCTATCATGTGGATGAAACTCAGGAAAACAAAAAGATGAGTTCATTGGAAGAACACGAACACGACCAGGATGTAGTAAACCTGCAGAGTCTGTCCAAGGTTCTTCGTATGCAACTTTTACAAAACAATCTCCACTAATGCCACCTTGTTGTCCCATCTCAAGTAGAACACGCATTTTGTCATTATCTACTTCCCAAACACGTTCCAACCTGTCAGGTACAATTGCCTCAGTCGCTTTCGGAGACCTAAAGTGAACCCCACGACCAAAAGTAAAACGAGAAAGATAGTCATTAAACGCCCGATAATAATTAACGGCAATTTGCATTTCTCCTGCTTCACGACGATACCCCCAATGATGTCCTAAATACATCGCCCAGTTTAAGGAATAACGGTTTAATCGAGGACCGTGGACCTCAAACTCTTCATCAGCAAGTTCTACTAAACCCAATGGGGAAATAGAAATAGTTAAATCAGAAGATGCCGCTCTATATGACGGCGGACTAAAGTCCAAAAATGACATTACTTCTTGCCTTTATCTTTTTCTTTTTTAGAGGTCTTTACTTCTTTTTTACTTTCACGTTCTTTACTTTTAGCATTCTCTTGTTTTTTTCTTGCCATGTTTGCACGACGAGACGCTTCAGTTGTTTCAACATATTGACCACCTGCTTGTTGATATTTTTTACTTACCCAAGCACTTGCTCCAGGATTTGGATAGTTAGAATACTTTGCTCGTGCTTGTGCAACAAACATCGCATAAAGTTTTGGGTTAGCAGGCTTACGCATTTACGTCTCCTCCGTAGATGACCAATCTCCGCTCATACCCTATAGCATGAGCGGAGTTAGTTGTTAATAAGTTACTTAGTCGTTTACGACTGTTGGGGACTGACGTTGAGTCCGTCCACCTGAACGAGCAACTGTCTCAATTTGTGCGGCTGAGTAGTCGTTCATTGTTCCATGAGCAAACTCACCAAGAAATGTTGGTGCCTCTGTCCATGCAGCAGAACCTACGTGAGCACGTTCTGCAAGTGTTTCAGCAGCAGGCTTTTGCCATACTGGTGCATTACGATTTGGACGTCCTGCAGCAACTGCAGAACCTTGTTGCATTCCTAATTGAAAATCGTTTGGAATATCGGTATCAGTTGCAACACCTTCTTCAAAACGAAGTGGTCCACGGCGAGTTGCATTGTCTGCACCCTTGCGCTCATAAACCTGTGGTGCACGCTCTGGGAAACGAGGTGCTGGTGAGATTGTCATAATGACTCCTTAAGGATTGATTTGGGAAAGGCCTTTTCCTTGGTAATAGTTTCCACCCTTTTTGATACTTTTTGTTGTCTAACTAGAAAAAAGGATTACTAGAGGCTACCACTTCTGGCATTACTAAGTCTTGAGTTAAAGAGCATGCAATTGATAAAGAGTCTACAAAGTCATCATGTGCGTAAGATTCATCTGGGGCTGCTACAAGGAAATTTGGGCCTTTATATTGTACCTCTGCATCAACCATTTGTTGATAGAACCTCTTCCAAGTTCTTAAGCGCCTAGTTTTTGCATGAGCAGGCCAAGCAATCATTTTTCTTTGAACTAAAGCCTGTAAGTGTTTCCACCTCTTAGATTGTTCAGAGGGGCTAGATGTTAAAGACATAACTTCGGCTCTTGGTAAAAGTAACTTTAATCTTTGTGCAACAGCATCTCCAACACCATTGGCATCTACGCCAACAGCAAGAACATCATAGTTACTTAAAAAGTTTACAATTTGATAATACTGTTCTTCCCAATCATCTCCTTGCATTTCTAACCAATTAAGAATTCGGTGATCAAAATAACCAAACTCATCAGGACGGTCCCAATCAACCCAAACTACTGTAACAACAGTGCTGTCCGTTTTGCGAGCAGGATCAATGCCAACAACAACTGGAGTTTTGTGCCACACCCTAACAAGTTCTTGAGAAGTATCTCCTAAATCATCCATGATTGAAGAGGTAATAAACATTCCTCTTTCTAAAAGCCATTTACAATTGTATGACATTTGGAATTCATCGGACTCTTCACCAACACGTAACATTTCTTTACGAATAAACTTTTCATAGTTTGGATTAAATTTTGCTACATCTTTCCAATCCCATTGAAAATGATTTTGTCTATTTCCTTTTGTTGTTTGACGCCTACGATTGAGTTGAATAGACCTATAAAAATTATTTTTACTTGTAGTTGGAGTTCCTGTTTTAACCATAGTTCCCGCATAGTATGCAAGCATAGGAGAAATAGATTTAGAAACAACAAAGTCATCTGCTTCTTGACACTCATCAATGACAATCAAATGGAATGACTTAGATTCAATTTTTGCACGAGGGTTAGCGGTCATCATTGTTATTGTTGATCCAGACTTTTTTAACTTTATCTGTCGAGTTACACCGCC
>Ga0247844_1005145_pt1 | contig 16908 bp, 18 predicted proteins | sample LaCtaG_FD_192421 | JGI IMG/M metagenome (GOLD analysis project Ga0247844, IMG submission 192421) | Freshwater microbial communities from meromictic Lake La Cruz, Castile-La Mancha, Spain - LaCruzMarch201714.5m_1 | ecosystem: Environmental > Aquatic > Freshwater > Lake | place: Spain: Castile-La... | reverse complement strand
CGTTTACTCAATGCCTTACTAGAAGGGCACGATTTAGATAATAAAGCAGCAGTAAAGCCAGGCTTTATGATTATTGGCACCCAAAACCCACCCTCTTATTGTGGACGAGTACAAACAACCTTGCCATTAAAGCACCGATTACAAACAGTTGAGTTAAATGAATACAAACCAAAAGAGATGCAAGATATTTTAGAAAAAAAAGGTCTTTCTAAAGAGCAAGCAGAAAAACTAATTTCAGATTATCAAAAACATCAACAAAAATGCAACCTATGTTTTAGAGATTTATTAAAGATGGCTAGAAGCATCTTCGATGTAGAGAGTAAGAAAGAAACTGCTATGAGGATAAAATTAAGTGACATTACGATCTTTTGTAAAACACAAGAAAAACCTGCGGTGGAACTTAGTCCATCTTCGAGCGTAAAGCCGGCTTCCTCGTAAGAGAAAATCCCATCTACTAATAATATAGCGCTTATTGATTCATTACGTGCTGAACATTTTTTCAGCCAATTAATTCAATTAGATTTTTGTACAGGAAGATTCTGGAATGTAGCGACAAAACATATAATTTTTATTTGGTTTGTCTCGCTTTTTTAGATGGCCGGAAATCACTGACATCCTAGCAGAAAATAGAAAAATCATATTGTTACAAAAAATTAATCAAGAAGAATTTATTTCACAAAGCGCGCAGTTGAGGACATCTTTGCCAGCGCGGCAAAGATGAACGGAATGGGCAAGGAAGATGGTTCTCCCTTCTGTTTTAGGCCGTATAAATAAGTGAAGCCCCAACGTAGTTTTGATTTGAGGTCATATTATACTGAAGACTATAGATATTCCAGTACGAACCAAAAGTTGGGTAGTAAGTGTAAAAATAATCGACGGCAACACCAATATTTTTATTTAATCCATAGGCTACACCAGCACCAAAACGTCCTCCCATGGAATGTCCAGCATTGTAAAAGCTATCAGAGCGAGGTCCGGCTGTAATCGTTGAATTCTGACTGATATTGATATCTCTGAAGGATAATCCGGTTCTGGCATAGATAAGGGTATTTGTATTAAAACGAAGCCCTGGTAGTAGATCAAGACCTAAATAATCTTTAAAGTTGTATTGTGCAGTATAATAGTTATTAATGTCTGCAGCACTGTTAATACCCGGCGCGGTAAAATTATCAGTATGGCCGGGAAAATAGGTGTTTGCTTCAATGCCTAAAAATAGTTTTTCCATAAAAGTGTGCCCATAACCAATATAGACATTCCCTACAGTTTGGGTTGGGGACTTAGTAACACTTGTGGAATAAACTGATATTGCCTTTAGTGCATCTTTATTAAAAGAGCCGCCAATACCCACACCAGCATAAAAGTTTTCTTTAGGATCAATATCACATACGACCATCGAGCCCATACTGCCTGCATATAATAAATTCGATAATGTGAAACAGATTGTCAATGTTGTTATTTTTTTCATTCATAACCTCCTTATTTTGAGACCCATTATAGCAACACACTCTTCTTTATCTCAAGTTTCTAGGCATCCTGGCAGAAAATAAAAAAATCCTATTGACACTTATAATGAATCAAGTAAAATTCATTTCACAAAGCGTGCGGGAATAGCTCAGTGGTAGAGCACAACCTTGCCAAGGTTGGGGTCGCGAGTTCGAACCTCGTTTCCCGCTCCAGTTTAAGCTACAAATAAGCATTTTTGGCTGGGTGGCAGAGTGGTTATGCAGCGGCCTGCAAAGCCGCGTACGCCGGTTCGATTCCGGCCTCAGCCTTCATAAGATTTATAAAATGCCCAGGTGGCGAAACAGGTAGACGCAAGGGACTTAAAATCCCTCGGTGGTAACACCATGCCGGTTCGATTCCGGCCCTGGGCACCAATTAAAAATCAATCCGTCACGAACCCCCCAATAATTTCGCAAATCATACAAATTACAATAACTATAATTAACAAAACCCAATATACTATAAAATTTACGCACAAATGTCGTGCAACCATGAGCACTCGATCAGAAAAATTAGCTCTATCATGCGGGGTTATCACCAACTGGGTGAGTCTAAAGACTTTCTGTTCTAGAAAGCCATTCCAATATCATCCCCCTCTTAGGCGCAACCAATTTAGAATATGGCACTGCTCCTTATTTGACTCAAGACCGGCAATCCTAATTGTCGCCTAATAGGCTATAATAAATAAACAGGGCTATGCAGTTGACCCCACCAGCCACTACATGTAGTATTTCGGGATATGAATATTTATCCCAAAAACGTGGTAGAACTGATGGATTTGTTTCCAAATGAAGAGGCCTGCTTAGAATATCTGAGCATCATACGTTGGCCAAATGGCTGTCAATGTCACCGTTGTGCCAGTCAAGATATTTTAAAAATTGGTAGGGGACTATACCGTTGCCAGGGGTGTAAATATGATTTCTCTGTCATCGCGGGCACGCTCTTCCAAGACACACATAAACCCCTTCGAGTCTGGTTTCAAGCTATCTGGTATGTTGTTAGCCAAAAAAATGGTGTCAGTGCCCTTGGCCTTCAAAAGGCTCTTGGGTTGGGTAGTTATCACACGGCATGGGAGTGGTTACACAAACTTCGTCGAGCAATGGTTCGTCCTGGACGTGATAAATTAAATGGTCTTGTTGAAGTAAATGAAACTATTATTGGTGGTGAATACAGCGGTAAAAGAGGGCGTGGCGCGGATAGAAAGTCGCTTGTGTTAATAGCCGCAGAGGACACAGGCCGAGGGATTGGACGCATTAGGCTCTCTACCATCAGTGATGCTTCTGGCGACGTACTAACAAATACTATTCAGGAGATGGTTTCAACAGGCAGCACAATACGTACTGATGGATGGAGTGGGTACAGTGGTTTGAATGATAAGGGTTATACTCATATGCCTATTACTAATAATAATGTGAAGGAATCAGACGCAGTGCAGATCGCTCATCGCGTAGCATCACTACTTAAACGTTGGTTAGTTGGCACACACCATGGCGCTATTAACCATAAGAATTTGCCATACTATCTTGATGAGTTTACTTTTCGATTTAACCGAAGGACATCCACATCAAGGGGAAAACTTTTCTACCGATTAATACAGCAAGCGCTTGAGATTGACCCTGTGCCAGCAAAAACCCTAAATACTACATATAGTGGTTAGTGGGGTAAACTGCATAGCCCTGAAAATTAATAAAAAAACTACCGGAAAATAAACCATGTAACATTGTGGTAATAGCCCCGGATAGTGGATTTAAATATTTATCTAAAATAATGTGATTTTAAGCAATGGAATGATTATGGAAATTGAAGATATAAAAGCAAGAGAAATTTTGGATTCTCGTGGTCAACCCACGGTGGAAGTTGATGTCATTTTAAATAGTGGTGAATTAGGACGCGCAAGTGTGCCATCCGGTGCTTCCACAGGCCAGTTTGAAGCATTGGAATGGCGAGACCACGATAGTAAGCGCTATTCTGGTAAGGGTGTACTGGGGGCTATTCGCCATATTCATGAGATTATCAAACCGGCATTGCACGGCGTTTCGATTGAAAATCAGCGACATGTGGATCAATTATTGGTTGAGTTAGATGGCACTCCAGATAAATCTCGTCTGGGAGCCAATGCTATTTTAGGTGTATCACTGGCGGTGGCCCGAGCACGTGCAGACTATTTAGAACTTCCTTTATTTGTATCCTTGCATAAAGACTCTCCGTTATTGATGCCGGTTCCTATGTTAAATATTATTAATGGTGGTGCACATGCTAATAATAATTTAGATATCCAAGAATTTATGATTATGCCAATTGGAGCAACAGATTTTTCACAAGCTTTAGAAATGAGTCAATCTGTCATTGCTCATTTAAAGAAAATCTTGCACCAATCTGGCTTAAGCACTGCCGTTGGTGATGAGGGTGGTTTTGCACCAAATCTGAAGTCGCATCATGAGGCGTTAAGTTTGATCATGCAGGCGATAGAGAAAGCAGGTTTGCAAGCTGGCAAGGATATTTCATTGGCATTGGATGTGGCAGCTTCGGACTGGCTTGAAAATGGTGTATATTGCATGCCTAAAACAAGGCAAAAGTTTTCAGCCCAAGAACTTGTGAGCTATTATGAAAAACTATGTCAGGAATTTCCAATTGTCAGTATTGAAGATGGTTTTGGGGAAACTGATTGGACAGGCTGGCAACTACTGACACAAGCCTTGGGGGACAAAATACAATTGGTTGGGGATGATTTATTTGTCACAAACTTTCAGCGTTTAAGTGAAGGTTTCGATAAAAAGGTGGCCAATTCTATTTTAATTAAATTAAACCAGATTGGGACATTGACAGAGACTTTAGATACCATGCGGTTGGCAAAAGAGCATGGATATCGTTCAGTAGTATCGCATCGCTCTGGAGAGACAGAAGATAGCTTTATTGCAGATTTGGCTGTGGCCACCGGTTGTGGGCAAATTAAGACCGGCTCCTTATGCCGAACAGATAGAGTATGTAAATATAATCAGTTATTGCGTATTGCGGAAATGAAATCGATTGCTTATGCAGGCTCATCCATTTTTTCATTTTTATAGGGACTGAATTTTAATGCGAACACTTTGGGTGGTATTGGTATTAGCTTTTCTGGGCTTGCAGTATAAGTTATGGTTAGGTGATGGCAATATCTACCAGTGGTTAAGTTTGGAGCATAAAAATATCGCCCAAGAAGATATCAACAAGAAGTTGCGTTCACGCAATATTGCCTTGACCGCAGAAATTCAGGATTTGAAATCCGGTTCCGAGTCATTGGAGGAAAAAGCACGTAATGATTTTGGGATGGTTAAGGCAGATGAAACGTATTATCAGTTGGTAGAATGATCTTAAGATGATGCTCGCCTTGTAGGCCAGTATAGTATTCATCCGGCCATAAACTTAAAAGAAATCCGCCTCCACCTGATCCGGTCGGTTTTACTGCCAGTGCGCCTTGTTTTTTTAATTGTTCAATATGATTTTTCATATCTGCTGTAATTAAGCCCCAGTCATGAAAACAATCACAAGCGTCGAGCATGCTGTCTGATAACATATCGAGCGCATCGATATGAGAATCCTCTAGGGCTGATAAAGCAAGATTGACGCTTTTTGCCATTTTAAGGTCCAAGGCTTGTCCTTGTTGCGGCTGACGTTGATAGAAGTCTTTAACTTGCTGAATTGCAGATGTGGTTCCCCCAATCTGCCCGGTATTCGTGAGTGCCCAGTGTGGGTGCCATTTTAATTGGAGAGGACGACGACGTCCTTGTTGAAACCAAGTCCCTTGTGAGCTTCCTGCCCCTAAAATATCAAGGCCACTACTTTGCCCGTGAAAAAGATTTTCCAGTTGTTTTGCAGTTTCCCAGATGAGAGGAGTGGTTTCAGAGAAATGACAAACGCAACGGGCGATAGCAAGACATAATGCTGCTGAGGCGCCAATTCCTTGGCCAATAGGGATGCTGGATCTAATATTAAGCTGCCCAAAGTGTCTGAAAGTGTCAGAGTATTTAGGAAATGCATCCCAAGCGGCATGCCACACTTGCAATAATGGATTTTTATCAATAACATTTGCAGATACTATCAAGGGCTCTTTTGACCACAGATATTCTAACTCTAGGTTATAATTGCCTAAGGGAAATACAATTGCAGGATATCCTCTTAGTACCGATTGCTCACCACAGAGGATCCATTTCCCATAGGTTTTGGTGACAAATTTCATATAAAGTCGAATTGATTGACCAAGTATTCCTGGATAAACAGTTTTGCTAGCGTTTTTTGATCTTGTCGAAATAATAAATGAATATTCGGGCCTGCATCCATTGTGACAATCGGACCATCTTTATTATCCTTCCAGAATTCTTGCAGAGTCTTTAACATTTCATGCGCTTCTGGGGTGATATAGCTAAATGGTGGATTTGACGTTTCAAAAAGATTATGCATATCCATAAACTCATCCCAACAAATTTGATAGGCTTCATGCCAATCCTGTTCCTTAAAAGCTACAATAAGTTTTTTTAATCGCTCTGTGGCACGTGCCGGACGTAACTGATAATCAGGATTGGTTCTAATTTGACTATGAGCCTTTTTTGAAGAAACAACCTTTTCTTCTTCATTAATGAGAATCACATGATGGATGAGATCGTGATAGGAAATGTCTATGTCAGAGACCAGTTCTTCTGTCCACAGTGCCCAGGGTGAGAAAAAAGAACGACAGGAAGAGCCTGAGCCGAGTCGACTCCACTGCGCTTGGATGGTGATCTCTGGGAGAGGCTTTTGGGTAAGTTCGCTGAGCGCTAAGCAAGCACATTTTGTAAGTGCTGCAAAACTTGATGCGGAACTGGCAAGTCCACTGCCATGTGCAAAGTTGTTGGATGAACGAACAATAAAATGACCTTGATATTGAAACTGATCTTTGATGGTTTGTAGATGGTTTAAATAACGATTTTGGGATTCGATGGAGAGATTAAATATTTTAAAGCCAGGTATTTCAAGTGGTTCCCAAATATCTTTTGGACCGGGATAGGCTTCTAATGTGACATTACTCATGAGGTGCGGGAGAGTATAGGATAAAGAAGAATTTGCAGGAATATTTTTCTTCTCATCTCGTTTTCCCATATATTTAATTAAAGCTATATTTGATGGTGCTTGTGCAAACCATTGTTGCATGATTTAAATCCTCCTATGATGTCCTTAGCGCCCAGGACTGTCTTCCCATAAAATTTTATGTAATTGCACCTGCAGTCTGACGGATAAGGCATCAGCCAATATCCACTCTGCGAGTTGTTTTGGATCGATTTGACCCCAGCTGGGAGAAAACAGAATTTCAATATTGGCAGGAATGATGTTTTTTTCCAATAGTTCTTTCGCCCATTGATAATCGTTTTGACTACAAATGACAATTTTAATTTGATCACCTGTTTTGAGATACCCGATATTGGTGTACATGTTTTTAGACTCTTCTAAAGAGTCAGGTGTTTTAAGATCCATGACAATCATGATTCGGGGATCAACGGCTTGTATATCTCGAGCGCCACTGGTTTCTAATGAAATTTGATAGCCCTTATCTGCCAGATACGTTAAAAAGTTATAGCATGCCGGTTGCGCTAAAGGTTCGCCTCCTGTAATGCATATGCGCTTGCAGTGATAGGCTTTTAGTTTTTCCATGATGGCGTCATACGTAAGTTTTTTGCCACCCTGAAAAGCATAGCTGGTGTCGCAATATTGGCAACGGAGTGGGCATCCGGTCAGTCGAATAAAAATCGTGGGCCATCCCGAGGTTGTTGATTCCCCTTGGATCGAATAAAAAATTTCAGTAATACGTAAAGCGGTCATATTTTATTTAATTGCGTTTGGGCAAGTTTTGCAGTATCAGTGTCGGGGTATTGCTGAATGACAGCCTGGAATTTGTTTCTTGCATCGTCCATTTGGCCGTTTGCAGCTAAGGACGTGCCAAGTTTGTATAAGCATGCTGCATGTTTATTGGAAGATGGGAAATTGTTGACCACGTTTTCGAAATGGGCCATGGCAGCGGAATAGTTTTTATTTTTTAAATAGAGCTCGCCTAACCAGTACTCTGCGTTTGGTGTATAGCCACTTTGAGGGTAGGTTTGAATAAACTCTTGCAAGGCCAACTGGGCTTTACTAAAGTCCTTTTTTTCTACAAAGTGATAAGCGGCCATATAACTGATTTGTTCATCAGCTGGGTTTTGGCTTTTCGATGCTACAGGTAATGTATTCATCTTGGCGTCTATAGAGGCAGGGGTTTTAGTTGCAGCGGGTTGTTTCGCTGGAGCTGATTTTATTTGCGTCAAGCGATCATCCAGATCTTTGTAAAGTGTTAGTTGTTGATTTTTTAGGGTTTCAATCGTATGGTTTTGAGTGTCAATTTGACCTCGAAGTTCTTGTACGGTTTGATGTAATTCTTGAAGTTGATTCAGTAATTTGGCGATTTCTGTCTGATTATCGGCCATGTTGGCTTGTGGTTTAGAATCGCCGAAGTAGGATGAGTGCTCTCCATCATCATGGGCCAGAGCTTGTTGACTCTCTGGCTCACGTGAGGTGTTCACTGCAAAATTTTCACTTTCATCGACCACAGGGGCGTATGCAAAACTTAATGTGCAATTAAGCAACAGTAGGCCAAGTAAAAATTGTTGCCATTTATTCATTATTGTGTGGTCTCATAAGTGAATTCAACACGACGATTTTGTTGACGTGATGCTTCATCGTGTCCTAAATTAGCAGGGCGTTCTTTACCATAACTGACAACGCGCATTTGATTAGATGGTACGCCCATCATTTTTAAGGCTTCGCTGACGGTGTTGGCTCGGTGCTCACCTAATGCGATATTGTATTCACGGCTTCCACGCTCGTCAGTATGGCCTGCAATTAAAACGCGAGCATTAGAATGTCCTTTTAAATAGCTGCCTTGTGCGTCTAAAGAAGGCATGTATTTTTCATTAAGGTTGCTATCATCGTAGGCAAATAAATAGATTTGGTTGTGAGGAGTTTGAGAGGTATACATTTCACCAGGCATTTGACCTGCAAAGTGCTCCATAGCCCCCAAGCCGTGTGACGATAAGCCACCAGCAGCATTTTGTCCATCTGCCATTCCAGGGGTTTTTGCACATGCAGCCAACAATAAGGCACCTGCGGCCAGTGCTGGAAGTTTTATTGATTTAAATAATGCCATTCTTTGTAACTCCTTTATTATTTTTAGATTCATCGTATTAAAAAATGATTTTAATAGGGATGGGTGATTGTATATATTTTTGCCTGAAAATGCTACTAGTTTACATGTAATATCATCACTATTTCAATAAATACTTTACGAATTCCCCCTTTTTTAGCTTGAAAACAAGAGCTATGCAATATTTTTTAAAACTAATTTATTACAAAAAAACAATCAGTTAGAGTGGACGCAATGTTTTTTTCATAAAAAAACATTGCGTTTTTTAAAAATACACTATAATTAACTTGCATACACAATAACAGGAGTTAGTGATGTCTAGAAAATCAATGTTTGGATTAATCGCATTAGGATTAATAAGTGTTTCTTCTGCCAATGCTGCATTGTGTGGTGATTGGTGCGATGGATTTAGAACAAATGGCTTACCAACCTTGCATTATCAAGGTGGCATGGTAAATCAGTATAGTGATGGCGTGATGTTGTCTTATCAAAGACCAAGTCATGCATTACATTGTGGTCATTATGTGACTCAAACTGGTACGGAAAAATAGTAGTTCCAGCTGAAAACCCTCACTCGCAAGATTGGGGGTTTTTTTATATGTGAAGCCGCTGTGAATTCTAATTAAATGCGCTTTTGTGATCGGAAACAAACCTTACAGCATCATCGGTGAATCGTTTTACCGCAGTATTGGCCGCTAAAACGCCTCCATAAGGTGTGTCTGCTGGGCAAGGGATGCGATATTGAAATATTTTTGAAGCGATGACCCGGGTATTTTTCACATCATTGAGAACAAGTTTCATCACCAAAAATATTTGGCTGGGTTGCGTTGTAAAATTTTGTTGTAGCATCAGCAGTTGACTATCTAAACGAAAATCAGTTTTATCACTATAAATTCCTGAAGATACTGCTCTAAAATAACCACTGCGCTGCAGGCTTTGAGTAAGGAGTGGATGAATCATTAGAGCAGGGGCGCCTAACCACGCATGGTGAGCAAAAGATTTGACCTCAAAAGGTTGTGTTGAGTAATTCATCTTGATGCCATCATAACCCCTAAGGGCCTCAGGCGGGGATACAAACAAAGTGTATTCTCCATGAGGATTTTGATATACCTTTTGGCTAAATTGAGTCAATTGGTACTGCTCTGTTACAGGAAGCTTTATGGAAGCGCATGCATTAACAAGTAAAACAATACTGATGATAATCGATTTAAAAAACATATTATTCTCCTGGGCCAGGTTGAGGAGGCTGTTTGCCCCGGATGACGATCGCAGGATTTTGCTGCATATCTTGAGAAATCTGTTCGATTGTCGCAGCAATTTGGTTGACTCGATTAATTAAGTCAACAGCGGGAGGTATCGCTTGTTGATTGAACTTGTCAACGGTAAAGCGGGCCGCTTTCATGGTTGAAGAGACATTTTTGCCGGCATTTGCCACCTGGCTGCTCATTTGATTGATGTGTGCGATAGCATCGGACAGATCAGCAGACATTTTTGGCAGTGATTTTAAGAAGGTTTGAATATTATCATTATTTTCATTAAATGCTTTGGTGATTAATTTAATGTTTTTTAGCGTTGATGAGAGATTTCTAGTATTTTTTTCACTGAATAAATTTTCCACCTGCCTGGAGATGACGTCAAAGTTTTGCTCTATCCTATAAAAAAATGAATCATGATAGGGGATTTCTGGAATTGGTGCATTGGCAGTGGGTTGAATCAGGCCAGTATTGTTTCCATCAATCGATAAGTTGAGGTAGGATGCGCCAGTAATACCTTGGGCCATCATAGTCGCAAAGGTGGATTTGGTGATAGGAGTTTGTTTGGCAATTTTTAAAAGAATCCTTACTTTTCCTGGATACTCGTTGCTTAGCGATACATTCTCAACAAAACCGATTTTGACGCCATTGAATTTCACCAAGGCTTCTTCACTGAGTCCCGATACAGATTCTTTGGTGTAAACTACATAATGTTGATAAGAGGTTTGGTCAAACCCAAATGATAGCCAGATGACCCCGACGCATAGGGCAATTAATAACACGATGACGCTGAAGCCAACAAACGTGTAGTTGGTTTTTGCTTCCACTAGCAGTTCCTCTTATAAAATTGAGACATATAGATTAACAATTTTCTCTTAGTTTAACAAAAGTATAAAAATAATCGAATATTTGTTTAAATTTTACTAAAATAATCCTTGATTAAGGGATGGTTATTTTTTTTAAGTTGCATAATCGGCTCTACAGCAAGAACTTTCCCTTCGCCAATAAAGGCGACTCTATCTGTGCAACGTTCTAAAGAGTTGACATCATGACTAATGATGACAATGCTCAAATTTAAACTATTCCTGAGCAGCACAATTAATTCATCAAATTGGCGAGCACTAATCGGATCGAGCCCTGTGGTTGGCTCATCTAAGAAGAGCAGTTCTGGATCCATTGCAATCGATCTTGCGGCAGCTGCACGGCGCTGCATCCCCCCGCTTAATTCTGCCGGATACATATCGCCAGCATGCAAAGGAAGTCCTACCAAGGCAATTTTAAGATTGGCTAAATCTTCCATTTGTTTTAAATTTAAATCAGTGAGCTCCTGCATGGGAAACATGATATTTTCTCTGACATTCAGTGCTGAGAATAAAGCAGAATGCTGAAATAACATCCCCCAGCGACTACGGATTCTTTGGGCTGCGTTGTGGCTGATGTGTCGAATGTTTTGGCCAAAGACCTTAATAGTTCCAGCCGTAGGTTCCTGGAGCATTAATACGCTGCGAATTAAAGTGGTTTTTCCGCTACCACTCCCGCCAATAATGGCAAGGATTTCCCCTTTTTTGATATCCAAATTCAGCTGATGATGGACCCATTGTTTGCCAAAACGATTGTCTAGATTTGAAATTTCAATGATGTTTTCTGGCATGGTTTATAGATCCAAGGCGCTGTAAATGATGGAATACACAGCATCGGTGATGATAATTAAAAATAATGCCTGCACGACACTCTTGGTTGTTTGATGGCCGACACTATCAGCACTATTGCCGACTTGAAAGCCTTGGAAACAACCCACAAGGGCTATCAATACTGCAAATGTTGGCGCTTTATAAAGGCCCAGCATCATTTGTTTTAAACCCACGCTTTCTTTAAGCCGCATTAAAAAATCATGATAACCAATATGTAGCATGGTTTTTGACATAAACATAGAACCCATCACACCAAATAAATCCGACCAAAAAATAAGGAGAGGAAAAATTAAGATAAGACCAATAACCTTTGGTGCTACAAGAAATTCCGTGGGGGATAACCCCATGGTTTCTAAAGCATCGATTTCTTCATTAAGCTTCATGCTTCCAATTTGGGCTGTAAACGCAGAGCTGGTTCGCCCAGCGACAATAATAGCGGTAATCAATGGCCCAAATTCACGAAAAATGGCCATGCCACTTAAGTAGGCAATAAAAATATTTGCGCCATAGGTTTCAAGTTGAAGGCCCATTTGATAGGCAAGCACGATGCCAATTAAAAAAGACAGCATCCCGAGAATGGGTAAAGCCATAATGCCGGTTTGACAGATATTCGATAAAATATAATCGATATGAAATCGTCGTGTTTGGCCTAAATTGCGGTAGATAGTAAGTAATAAATCCCCAATTAAAGTCAAAATACCAATAAATTGAAGATACTTCAGGTATGCTTCATGGCCAATATTCCATAATGAGGAGTGAAGACTGCGTTCTGATGCTGTTTTTTCTGGATTCTGTTTAGGCAATTTATTGGCAATTAACGTGTACAATGCGGTCTTTTCTGGGCAAAGTCCTAGTAACTCCACCTCAACACCTTCAGTTTTCAATTGTTTTTGCCATTCAATCAGCGCGTAAGCACCTGCACTATCCATTTTTTGTATTTTTTTGCAGTCAAGGCGAACAGTGTGGCTTAGTTTTTGAGTGTCAGGCCAATCAATATCCGAGATGGTTCGAATGGACCAGTTGCCAGATAAGTGCCATGTTTGATGGTCATCATCAAATGTAATTTTTGGCAGAGATAATAAGACCATATGCGATTATTTGACAAGGAATGGATAGATATATCATAAAGGGGTCCGGGCTATGAGGCAATTAAAAGTTTTAATAGAATTTTTGTGAAATTTTCTATAGGGTTGGCGCCGAATACGAGGCGCTTTATTTTTTTAATTTTCACCATTGTTTGGAGTTGTTTTTGTCATTCGCGAATAAAAAATAACTTTTTGATGATTTTTTATGATAAAATGAGTCCTTGATTTTTTCTAGATTAAACATTATGAGTCCTGGTTTTATTGAGTTTGAGCAACGTAAACGCGATCATATCCAATTGGCCTTAGATCCAGCGCATCAGACATTAAGACAAAATCGTTTTGATGATTATTCGTTGCCCCATGAAGCGATTCCCGATTTTAATTTTACAGATGTTGATATTTCACTGGACTCCCTAGCCTCGTCTTGGAACAAACCTTTTTTTATTAGCTCTATGACTGCAGGTCATGAACATGCGTTGCGTATCAACACCCATCTATTATCTGCTTGTCATGAAAAGGATTGGGCGATGGGTGTCGGATCGCAACGACGTGAACTCACGGATGTAAATGCTGCTTTGGAATGGAAGGCTTTAAGAAAAGACTTTCCGCATGTTGTGATGATGGCCAATCTTGGATTGGCTCAGGTGATTGCAACACCCATGGATATGTTAAAACGTCTGGTCGATAACTTACAGGCACAAATTTTTATTATCCATTGCAATCCTTTGCAAGAGGTAATTCAGCCCGAAGGAACCCCTCATTTCCGTGGATCATGGGCTGCCATTGATAAAATGGTTAAAGAAATCGGTATCCCTGTTGTGGTCAAAGAGACGGGTTGTGGATTTTCAGTATCCACCATACAAAGATTAAATCAGTTGGGGGTTTATGCCATTGATGTTAGTGGCATGGGCGGCACGCATTGGGGACGTATCGAAGGGTCTAGAGTTGCTAAACAAGATATTTTACATTGCGCTGCCGAGACTTTTGCCAATTGGGGTATTTCCACCGCTGATATTTTAGCGAAAAGCAAAGGACTACTTTTAACCTCTCAGTTATGGGGTTCAGGTGGTATTCGTCATGGACTAGATGCGGCTAAAGCGATTGCAATGGGCGCAACCCGTATTGGTATTGCTCAACCCATTCTGGCCGCAGCTCTGGAAAATACTGAATCGGTTTTAAAAGTAATGGAAACATTTGAATATGCGTTAAAAGTTGCAATGTTTTGTACTGGAAGTCAAAACATTCGGGCGTTAAGACAAACCCTTGTGCAACAGTTGTCATAGGATATTAAGATGAAAACAGACGAAAATTTTTGGCATGGTTTTTCAAAATTAAACCGTGAGCAGCGTTTTCAAATATTAATGAAGTCAGGTTTATTATCCATTGAAGATGTTGATTATTTAAAACAAGGTGGTATGGCGTCTTTTGACTTGGCTGATCATTGTATTGAAAATGCACTAGGCTATTTTCAGTTGCCCTTGGGTGTAGCGACACATTTTTCAATTGATAATCGCGACTATATGATTCCTTTAGCCATTGAAGAAACTTCGGTCATTGCTGCATTATCTAAAACAGCCAAATGGATTAAAGCACATGGCCAAATTACCACTTCCCAACAAGGCAGTTGTATTATTGGGCAGATTCAATTCCCTAGAGTACGAGATATTAACCAATGTCAGCAAATTTTAAAGCATCATCAACATCAATGGATTGACGAAGTCAATGCTAAAGTAGTGCCTGCGATGGTGCTTCGTGGTGGTGGTGTTAAAGATATGCAATTTCGGGTATTAGATCGTCCTGACGAAGGTCAGATGTTAGTCGTGCATGTTTTAATGGATCCCTGTGATGCGATGGGTGCAAATCTCATCAATCAAGTCCTGGAGTATTTAAAAACCCCCATGGAACAAGCCACTGGCGAACAAGTGCATCTCTGTATTTTATCAAACTTAAATGACAGAAAATTAACTACGGCCAAGGTGGTAATGCATGGAATTTCTGATGAGCAGGGGCATGCCATTATGGAGGCTTCAATTTTTGCTGAAACCGATCCTTATCGTGCAGCAACCCATAACAAGGGTATTATGAATGGCGTGGATGGTGTCTTAATTGCTACAGGCAATGATTGGCGTGCTGTTGAAGCAGGAATGCACGCATATGCTGTATCCGATGGTCAATACCGTGCCTTAAGCCGTTGGCGCTATATCGACAAACAGTTGATCGGTGAATTGACGGCTCCTATCGTAGTCGGCACTGTCGGTGGCATGACAGCTTTGCATCCTACTGCCAAAATGTGTTTATCCCTGATGAAGATTTCTTCAGCAAATCATTTGGCTAGAGTCGTCGCAGCTGTAGGTTTGGTGCAAAATTTAGGGGCAATTAGAGCCCTGGCTTCAGAAGGTATTATCCAAGGCCATATGCGCCTCCATATTGATAACATTTTACTGGCTATAGACGCCCATCCGAATGAATTGTCATTATTAAAACAAGCCTTACAACAAGAAATTCAACAAAAGCAGCCTATCTCATTACGACTTGCTCTGCATTTGTTGCAACAACATCGAGAAAGTTTAGCGTGATGAAATTTATTCCGTCAAAAACATTTTTATTGGGGGAATATGTGGCCATGTATGGTGGACCTGCTATGGTCGCCTTGACCAACCCTTGTTTTGGCATGGATATGGAAAAGCAATTGCATCCTGCTTGTATGGCTGCGCGTTTATGGCACGATCATCGTGGTGTCCCCTGTGATTGGGGCTTAAAAGATCCTTATGTTGCAAAAGGAGGCATGGGTGCATCGAGTGCAGAATTTTTGCTGGCCTATCAAGCGCTTTTCACCTCCGAGTCTCTTAATCTGTTGGATTTGCATCAAACCTTTCTTCGCTATGCTAATAATGGAATGGGAAGATTACCGAGTGGCTATGATGTACTGGCTCAAACCGGACAAGGCTGTGTGGTGGTTGAGTCTCACCCTTTAAAAGTCAATTCAATGCCATGGAGCATCGATGAGTTGGGTTTTGTTCTGGTGCATACTGAAAATAAATTGGCTACGCATACCCATTTAAGTCAAATGGATTTAGATTTAAATTGGAAAGTGCTTGCCAAACATGTTGAACAGGGTTGTGAAGCCATGTTAGCTTCAGATGCCGATCTATGGTTGCAAGCGATTGATTCGTTTTATCAAAATGTGCTGCAGCAGCATTTAGTGTCTTCGTATACGCAACATTTGATTAGTAAATGGAAAGGTCAGATGCCTATATTGGCCGCTAAAGGTTGTGGAGCGATGGGTTCAGATGTGATTGTGATGTTTGCTCGGGTCGAAAATATTTCTGATATTGTTGAAAAATTACATCATGAGCAACATCATGTTTTAGCCACTCAGCATGAGTTGTACTTTGAAAATGCAAAAAATTAACTTTTTTATCCGAAAATACTTGAAATTTTAATCGTTTTCAGTATGATCTCTATTTCTTTTGGGCCGTTAGCTCAGCTGGTAGAGCAGAAGGCTTTTAACCTTTGTGTCATAGGTTCGAATCCTATACGGCCCACCATAGATCCCAAAAGAATACCCGAATAGCGGGCCGTTAGCTCAGTTGGTAGAGCAGAAGGCTTTTAACCTTTGTGTCATAGGTTCGAATCCTATACGGCCCACCATAGATACCAAAAGAGTTCCCGAATATCGGGCCGTTAGCTCAGCTGGTAGAGCAGAAGGCTCTTAACCTTTGTGTCATAGGTTCGATCCCTATACGGCCCACCACAATTTTGCACTCGTAGCTCAGCTGGATAGAGTACTTGGCTTCGAACCAAGGTGTCGGGGGTTCGAGTCCCTCCGAGTGCACCATTTAATCCTTTTAAAATCAAACAGTTAGCTCGCGTTTTTTCAAATTATCCTATTGTTCCAATATTACACTGTGGGGATTTTGTGGGGATGGCGTACCCACTTCCACTTTTTATTCTCAAAATCGTCAGCTCTTTCACTTCGTGACTGTTGCGAATTACTACATTCGCAGCATCAAGTAAATTGCTTAACTCAGCCTGAGAATAATGCGTGGTGATCCGACGTTTAAAACGCTTTCAATCAGCTTTGCCAAACCATTCTGCCCTGATAAAAGTTCTGGCAGCAATTCTTTACCTACGGTAACATTGTAATCGGTCATCGCTAATCTCCTTGGTTGTTATTGTTTCTCACAACTCAA
>Ga0247844_1005144_pt1 | contig 16908 bp, 16 predicted proteins | sample LaCtaG_FD_192421 | JGI IMG/M metagenome (GOLD analysis project Ga0247844, IMG submission 192421) | Freshwater microbial communities from meromictic Lake La Cruz, Castile-La Mancha, Spain - LaCruzMarch201714.5m_1 | ecosystem: Environmental > Aquatic > Freshwater > Lake | place: Spain: Castile-La... | reverse complement strand
TGGGGCTTATTGGGCATAATGGGGCTTTGCCAGCTTTGCTGGCTGTGGCGGGGTAAGAGTAGCGAGTTTCGGGTAAAGAGATGATCACTGCTTTCGCGTTACCAGCCACCCGTTACTCGTTACAACATCGCTCTGCGATGCTTAGCCGGATGCGGGGTCGATCACGATGCGGGGTCGGGTGGGGGCGCTGATTGCGCTGGGGGCCGGGTTCAATCCGATTTTGACCGGTCGTGAGAATATTTACATCAATGGCGCTATTTTGGGGATGCGTAAGGCCGAGATCGCGCGGAAGTTCGATGAGATTGTCGAGTTTTCCGGCTGTGCGCGGTATATCGACACGCCCGTGACCCAGGCGGCGGGGCAGCCGCTCGGGAGACTGCCGTAGGCAGCCCGAAGGGGGAGACGAGCGGGAGCGAGCGAATCAACCTGTATAGATCCGGGATGTATGTGAGGCTCGCGTTCGCCGTCGCGGCTCATTTGGAGCCCGAGATTTTGATCGTGGACGAGGTTTTGGCGGTAGGCGGCGCTGAATTCTAAAAAATGCCTGAGCAAAATTCGATTTGAAATAAAAAACCAATCAGAGATATTAAAAATTATGAGCTACGAGGAATTGAAAAAAGAAGTGGTTGCACTATCCTTCAAAGAGCAGAAAGAGTTGTCCGCTTTGCTGTTCAGCTTATGGCGCAAGAATAATTCCGAGGAATCCTTGATTCTTGAACGCCGGGTGCAGGATCGCGATGAAAGAAACTGGGTTAGCTTGGAAGACTTCGCAATCCAAACCCAAGGCCAAGGCGCTTGATGAACTATGAGGTTTTTGTGCACGCCGACCTTCTGCAGGGAGTTGTGCCCAGGTCGGGCCTGCAAAGGCGGTTGATATTCGAATTCCTCGAAAGCCTGAAGCGCCAACCGGATCAGCCCGGGGATTTTGTGGAAAAAGACGCAACGCTGCGTGAACTTCAGATCAAAATTGTCGGCAAATACGCCATCACCTACTGGGTGGATTCTCCAGTGCGCAAGGTGATGGTGGTCGATATCAGCCTTGCCGATTGAAGCTCAAAGCACGAATGGGATCGCATTCCGCAGAAGTGAGTTATGTAAAAATGAAAGAAAATGAACACTGACCCCTAGTTTGGTGGGGTCTTGTGTAAAATTCTGTAATTCTGTTAATTATGTCAAAATATGACGACGAGGCAAAGAAAGCGTCGAGAGACGAGCGACGAGGGTCGAGAGCAAGTAGGCGGGAATTTCGGTTCGAGCGCATCGAGGCATGGCAACTCGCCCGTCAGTTCAATCGGCAAGTCTATGCGATCAGTCGCAAATTTCCCAAGGAAGAGCAGTTCGCGCTCCTGCCGCAAATCCGCCGAGCTTCGACCTCGGTCGGATCAAACATCGCGGAAGGGTCGGGGCGGAATTCCGACGCCGATTCCGGGCACTTCTTGGAAATCGCGTATAGTTCGCTCATGGAAGTCGTCTCGCAGCTCTTTGTCGCCGTGGACGAGAATTACATTCCGCAAGAGCAGTTCGACGCAATCGCTGACGAGGCCGATCTCCTTGCTGGAAAAATCGTGAACCTCTCAAAATCCCTCGGCCGCACAGCCCGCTTCACCAAGCCCCTGACCTCTTTAAGCCAAGTGGTGTCGAGCGTCCAGAGACCAGCGACCAGCGCCTAAAACTCCGATCAACCCTCGACTCCCCTTTCTTCATCCAGCCCTCGACCCTCGACTCTGGTCTCTCGACTCCTTCTTCTTCCAAAGCCCTCGACTCTCGTCCCTCGACTTTCCCTACCGCTCTTATGTCTTCCCAATCGCACTCGACGCTCGACTCTGGACCCTCGACCCCGCCTTCGGACGACGAAGTCCTGGTCCGGGTCGAAGGGGTCAGCAAAAAATTCTGTCGGTCGCTGAAGAAGTCGCTTTGGTATGGGGTCTGCGACATTGCGTCAGAGTTGCTTCCTGGGAGGAAGCGGCGAGAGACGAGGGACGAGGGTCGAGAGCTATCAGACAGATCAGCTCAAGACATCAGCCGCTCGACTCTGGACACTGGACTCTCGACCGCTGCTGCCTCAGCGCTCGACTCTGGACCCTCGACGCTCGACTCCTCTTGCTCTGCCCCAGCCCTCGACTCTGGACCCTCGACGCTCGACCCCTCTTGCTCTGCCGAGGCCCTCGACTCTGGACCCTCGACGCTCGACCCCTCTTGCTCTGCCAAGGCCCTCGACTCTCGACCCTCGACGCTCGATTCCACGCACGGTCTCCGTGCGGGCGAGTTTTACGCAGTTAAAGACGTCAGCTTCGAGCTGCGCCGGGGGGAATGTTTGGGGCTCATTGGGCATAATGGGGCGGGTAAGACGACGCTGTTGAAGATGCTCAATGGGTTGATCAAGCCAGATGCGGGGTCGATCACGATGCGGGGGCGGGTGGGGGCTCTGATTGCGCTCGGGGCGGGGTTCAACCCCATTTTGACCGGTCGTGAGAATATTTACATCAATGGCTCCGTGCTCGGGCTCACGAAAAAGGAAATCGACGCCAAGATCGACGAGATAATCGACTTTGCCGAGATTCGGGAATTCATCGACATGCCCGTGCAGAATTACTCCTCAGGGATGACCGTGCGCTTGGGATTTGCTGTGGCTACCACTCTTGATCCAGATGTTTTGATTTTGGATGAGGTTTTGGCGGTGGGGGATGCTGCTTTTCGAGCTAAATGTTATGCCCGAATAAGTGCAATTGCTTCCAAAGCTGCAATCATATTTGTAAGTCACAACATGGAGCAAGTCACACAAGTATGCTCAAAAGGTATATTGCTGGAGTCTGGGACTGTCCACTTTTACGGAGATAGCATTCAAGCTGCTGACATCTATAGCAATCTCGCAAGCAAACATCAAGGTCCGCCCGAAGAAAATGAACATGTGAGTCAGATTGTGAAATTTATAAATGTAGATTTATCAAAATACATAGAATACGGTGGCAATATTGATATTAATCTAGAAATCTTATTAGAAAAAAAAGTGAAAAATGCAGATTTGCACATTTCACTAAGTAACATGTCGCGGCAAGTAGTTTCGCGAGTCTACACTAAATTAACCCAAAACTCTTTTGGGTTGCATAGTGGTCTCAATATAATAAATGCAAAAATTGGTCCTAACTATTTGTCTGGAGGAGTATACACTATTTCAATTGCGCTTCTTGATCAAAGCACTAATGAGCAGATTTACTGGGGGAATCATATAAAACAAATCTCTGTAAGTGGCTCTTCAGCTTTATCCTGTGCCTGCGTTCCTCCGATCAAAATAAAGGTAGCGTGATTTTTTATAGTTTGCATTGAAAGTAAAAAATTATATACATATTATAACTTTGTAAAAATAATAATGTAAATTAAATAAAATAATTAAATAACACCAAAACAAAATATGATTCAAAAATTATTTAATTTTATACATGCTTCTAACAAAAAAATTCCTTCTTACTTTCAATGTCCTATTCCAGATAATATTCCAATTGGAGACTGGGTGGATGTAGGTTGTGGTGAAATGCCGCGAGAAGGATTTTTGGCTTGTGATCTGCGTCCGCTTCCTAATGTGCAATATGCCTGTCATGCTTGGGAGCTTTCAAAATACTGCAAAACAGCATCGTGCATTCACTCTCGGCACATGATCGAACATCTAACATATCCCGAACTAGAAGCGACTTTAAAAAATTGGGAGAGCGCCTTAGTTCCAGGAGGTTGGTTGGTTATGGTTACTCCCAATTTGGATTATCATATTAAGCAATGGAAAAAAGCTCGATGGACGGATAGTGAATGGAATATAAAATTATCTAACGCAAGGTATAGTGCAGCTGGATTTTATGGCTGGCAACGAGAATGCGATCCGTCTTTTAACTGCGATAATTCCGCATCCTCGCGATACTGGGACTGTCATAAATCTGGCTACAATAAAAAATCAATTATCTTTTGGCTTAGACGAGCTGGCTTTAGAGAAATAACAGTGCAAGTTTACCATGATGTTCATCTAGTTGCATATGCCAAAAAAAATCTATGAATAGACTTGAAAACCAGACTGATTTTGTTGAATCAAAAGAAAAGAAAAATACAATCGGATGTCTATTTGAAATTGATGGTAAAGGCGAATTTTTCTTGCTGCTAGGTAAGCGCATTGGAAGTCAAACCCCCCAAAGTCATTTTAAATCCGCTGGTGAATGTGTGAAGGAATTGGTTTGTGAACCTTGGGAGGTCTCGAAGCATGTTCGCAAACTTAAGGGGATTGAGGTGGCACTTGCTGAATTGAATGTAGTTAACGATAAGTTGCAAAATAGTGTTGATGATTGGTTTAAAACGCTTGAAGTCGGATCTTGTATTCAAGTTTTAGTGGATTCTCAATACGAATTAACCTTTCATCATGCGCCAGCTATTGAAAACTTTTTAAGCAAGGCTGGTTTTTCCAGGATTGAGAGGCAGCAAGGTCATGATGGTTCTACCATTGTTAAAGCAAGTAAGATAACACAAAAAGACGAAAGACAAGTCGCTCCGGATCTTTCGGGAATCAGAGCAGACCATCTTGCGCGCTACGAGCTTGCTTCCGGCTTTCTTAAGAGCCCTATGGATGTGGGAGACTTAGCCTGCGGTATCGGGTATGGGACATATATCCTCGCGAATAGCGGCCCAGTTCGTTCAGTCGTCGGTGCTGATATTGATGCGGGTGCAATCGAGTATGCCCAACAGCACTACAAAACCGAAAAAGCCACATTTCTCTGTGCTGATTTACTTAATCTTTCACTTGCTCCGGGCAGCTTAGATATAATTACTTCTTTTGAAACGATTGAACACATAAGGGAACCAGAGCCGCTGCTGGTAAAGTTCAATGAATTTCTTAAACAGGGAGGGCTCTTTCTATGCTCCACGCCAAACGAAGAAGTGGCTCCCCTCGCGTCTTTCGGCAATCCCTACCACTATTGCCACTACACGCCGCGGGAGTTCGAAGGCATGCTAAAGGCAGCTGGCTTCGAGGTGATCGGCAAGTATACTCAAACAGAGCGTCTATCTCGCTATATGCATAGCGGCTGGCATGGCATCTATAATACTGCTGTTTGCAGAAAGGTCGCGAAACCAAGCGGCCGTCGCCTTTCGGCTTTGCGGCAACGGATCGAAAAGAATAGAAGCAATAATAGGAAATCGGGATTCCAAAAGCTTGTTTCACTTGCAACGCTTGTTCTGCGCCCATGGCGGATAGTTCCTGCACTACGGCATCGGGTCAGGCATCAGGCATCGTGGCGGATTCGCTACCATCGCGTTCTAGCTGCCGCATGTCGGCTGACTGATAAGAAGTTCATTGTAGATATGGACTGGTATGGATGGGTGAACTTCAATCTCTCGAGGGCAATAGACGAGTGCGGTGCCTTAAATGGGAAATATGTGGTGCGCCAGCTACCCCGCCACTTCGTCTTCGATTTAGCCACCCCTTGCGAGCCCAGCCAACAAGAAATGTTGAAGGCTAAAACATACAAGCAATTGAACTTCAATGGTCTTAATTTGTGGGACATTTGCCGCGTCTCGATTGTCAAGGAGTTGGGCCGTCTTCCAAGCGAGGAGGCTAATGAGAGGGAGCTTAGCACAATCGGTAAATACTTTCGATGGGCAAGACAATGCTATGTCGGCGTGGTCGATTACCTCGATAAAGTGAAACCGCACATGGTTGTGGTGTGTCAAGGAGGAGTATTTGATAGCCGGATCATCTTAGAGTGCGCGAAACAGCGGGGGTTGCGCGTTATCGGTGTGGAGAACAGTTTCTTGCCGGACTATGCATTTGTCGATAGCTACAGCGGATTCATCATTAACAGGCATGAATTAGCAGAGAGAGAGCCTGTCAATTACCGTTCTCATTTACAGCTGAAGAGTAGTTCCGATATTCAAAAAATCTGGAGTGAACAGCTTGAACGAAAGTCGAGTGAGCACCGCACGGGTGGTGTAGATATAGCCACGCTTGGTTTGCCCTCTAATAAAAAAATCATCCTTCTTCTCGGGCAGGTAGCCAATGACGCGTCGATTGTCATGGATTCGATGATCTTCAAAACAACCGCGGATTTTGTAGGTGAGGTCGCGACCATCGCAGGCAGGCATGCTGATTGGTTTGTGGTGGTCCGCCTGCATCCCAAGGAAGCGTGGCATGTTGATTCCTCCGGACGCGACGATTTCCCAGGAGAATACCTTTGGGACAACACGCTGCAGGCCATCAATGCTTCTGGAGTCAAGTTGCCCGACAATTGTCTTGTGGTGTCTGGACCTGATGTGAGCACTTATCAACTCATGGAGCGCAGTCAGGTCGGCGTCACTATCAACTCTCAAGCGGGCCTTGAAATGCTTTTGCTCGGCAAGCCTGTCGTCACTGCGGGGCGCTGTTTCTATGCTAACAAAGGGTTCACTCACGATGTCGGCCAAAGCGACAATCTAGAAGGTGCGCTTGTGGCAGCGATGGAGATCGGGCTCTCCATCAGTGAAAAAAAGGAGCTCGATGTATTTCTCCACTACCTTCTTGGGCATTATCTGCTTCCCAAGGACCCGCGTTTGGCCGGCCAAAGAGAGAAGCGCCTCCGAGAAATCTTGGGAGTAGAAGATAGGGCATAATTTCGCTGATCTGGCATTTGCCGTGTGAACAAACCATGCATAACCATTATGAAGTAGCTGAGAGGGTTTTCGACAAGGAGGTGGCCGCGCTCCTGCGCACAAAGCATTGCATTGGAGATAATTTCAATGCGGCTGTTGAATTATTACTGGCTGCACAGGGTAAGATTGTGGTAACGGGAATTGGCAAATCTGGAATCGTAGGTCACAAAATTTCTGCAACTTTTTCCAGCACTGGAACCCCTGCAGTGTTTGTGAGTGCCGCCGAAGGATTGCATGGAGACCTCGGAGTTGTCTGTCCTGAAGATGTCGTGCTGATGGTTTCCAACAGTGCAGAGACGGAGGAACTATACAGATGGCTAGATCCGCTCGACGCTATAGGAGCTAAGGCGCTTGGCATCTTCGGGCGGATCGATACCCGATTGGGCTCTCGTTGCCATCTTGTAATTGATGCTTCAGTTGCGGTTGAAGCTTGCCCGCTAAATGTTGCCCCTATGAGTAGCACCACAGTGGCGTTGGTCATTGGGGATGCCTTGGCGGCAGCTCTGATGGAGGCTAGGCATTTCACTCGTGAGCAGTTTGCCGTGTTTCACCCAGGTGGCGCGCTCGGCAAACGATTATTTCTAAAAGTAGGCGATGTAGCATCGCCGGTCAAAGAAGTGGCGGTCGTGAACTCCGAATCAACTATTGCTGAGTCGCTTGAAAGCCTCGAGCAGCACAACCTTGGACTTGTGCTTGTAACAAATAGCTCAGGAAAATTAACGGGCGTTGTGTCAGAGGCTGATTTTCGGCGCTGTATGCTCCGGAGGCTTTCGCTAGACATCTCTGTTTCGGATGTTATGACTAAAAACCCGATTGTAGTCTCAGCGCGTTCGACGCTAGATGATGCTCTCAAGCAAATGGAGGGAGAGCGAAAAGTCTATGTCCTACCAGTAGTCGACGACGAAGGTAAAATTGCTGGGATAATCCGCATGCATGACATAGTGGGTTAAAAACAAAAGATATTACTTGTGGTGTTTATATTGCATAAAAATAATTACAAGCTAAATTTCCGAAAAAATAATTCCTCGAACTTTGTGGAGCAAGAAACAAAACACCCCTTTGTGAGCGTGATCATGCCCTGCTATAAGATGGGGCAAGCAGAGCCAGTAACAAGTGGCGGGTAGCTGGTGGCGGGTAAAGAGTGGCGAGTCCCCTGAAATCATAGATTGCGGTCGAAGGAAAATCAGATAATAAATATACTTCGTGCATAGTCGAAACAAATACTCGGAAAAGTTGGACCTTTACGCATTGAAACCCCTGATCAAGGTTTTGACGGGCATGCGTCGTGTGGGCAAGAGCACGCTTTTAAAGTGCCATGGTGAGTCGTTGCGCAAAAAATATCCTTCCGCAGTGATCTTGGAAATCGACAAGGAATCGATGGAGTGGGATCACATTCGCACGGGTAAGGAATTGCATGAATTTGCTGTGGCCAGTTTTCAAGGCAAGCTGGGTCCCTATGTCTTGATGGTGGATGAGGTTCAGGATATTGACGGGTTGCTTTGCCCGGATCCCTCGATTGAAGAAAACGATGATGGCCCCGCGTATCTGGATTTTTTGAGAAACGCCCCGGCCCTCTATTCCTGCAGATATAAAATCAAACACCTCGTCACCTCACGGTTGGAAAAATATCGTTTGACCACAGAGGATTGGCTCGCAAGGAAAGGAATCGAGTTTGAGAATCTCCACATGGTCGATCTCCCGACGGCCAAGGCGCGATCTCAAAAGGGGCCGCAGTTCCATGCGCTCCAAAAAGCCGAGGTCTATAAATCGCTCTCAGAGACCCGCCTTTTTTTGGAGAGTGCCAAATGGCAAGCGGAATTAATTGCCAAATACTCCGGCAAGCCCGCGTTGAGCATGGAAAACGGACTCTTTTACCATCCAGATAAAAAATCAATCAGAAATGCTCAAATTGAATATTATCGGAAATACCCTAGGGCATTGGCTGGTTTGATTGTTAAAAGGCTTGCAGCAAAAATTCAAAAGGCCCGTTAATATGGATCAAGTTTCCACAATTGATGAGCGGGCCCCGCTCATTTCCATTATTATCCCGACCTACAACCGGGCAAGCCTGATTCGAGAGACGCTAGATTCCATCAAGGCCCAAACCTCTCCACAGTGGGAATGCATTGTGGTGGATGACATGTCCAGTGATGATACGGAAACCATTGTCGCTGAATATTCCAAAGCAGATAACAGATTTTCCTTCTACCAAAGAGATCGCGAACCCAAAGGAGCGCCGACTTGCCGAAATATTGGACTCCAGCACGCCAAAGGGGAGTGGGTTATTTTTTTAGATAGCGATGATCTCTTGGCCCAAAATCGAATCCAAAACTCACTTCAGCTTATTAGTGGAAATCCATCCGCTGATGTATTTGTTTATAGACTTAAGCATTTTGGGATAGTAGATTCAAATGTCGAAAGTGAAATTCACCCTGATTTAGTGAAAGATGATCTGAAGCTCTTCTTAGACGGTAAGTGCTCTTGGGTTACGACAAGTCCCACTTGGAAAAAAACCTGGGTTAAACAAATCGGAGGATGGCGTGAAGGATTGGAGAAGTGGCAGGACTGGGAATTTCATGTCAGAGCGTTAATGCATAAACCTCAATTGCATAAGACGAGTGAAATTGGATATCTGCAGCGAATCAGTGATAGTTACAATAGAATTTCAACAAAAAATACCGAATATATTTTTTATGAAAAATTTGCATTAGCTATTTTAGAATTAATCAAAATTGGAATCGACCAAAAACTTGATAAGCTGCACATAAAAAATCTTTACAGGAACTTTTTTGTTCGCTTGCGGCAGATATCAATCCTCGGTCAAACGCGTCAAGCCATAGTTTTGTTGCAACGCGCAAAAAAAATGCACTTGGTTTCTTCCTTTTGGGTGGCGTGGTGCACGTTAGATCTCATAAAATCTAACGCCTTCATGAGAATCTCGCGCTTGTTTAGCGTTTTGGCAAAAGAGCCGCTTTTTAGTTTCACGGAATGTTCAAAATAGTAGGAAAAATTCGAGACCGTTTCCGCATGATCTATGCGGCCGACTTGCGATCGCGACAAGTTGAGGTGCAGGCTAATAATCTGCAAGAGATCGCGTTCCGCTCCCTGCTTCTTGAAAATGCCAAACGATTCCCGAGTTCGCCCCAAAGTTGGATCGGTGCGCTCCAAGAGGGGGATTTGGTTTTGTATAACCATGCGGATTCCCCCTCGCAGCAGTTTTTGAAATATCTTTGTCGTGGAGCCGAAGTGAGGGGCCCCCAGAATGAAGAGGATTTTGCGAGAGCGCGTTTGCTGATTTATCACAGCCTGGCCACGCCGGAGCGTCTTGTGGAGTGGTTGGTCTTGGCGCAAAATTACGGAAAGCCGTTGGTGATTTGCGAGGATGGTTTTTTAAGAAGCTATTCGACTTGGGCGGATGAATCGCTCCCTGCGGAGTTGATTTCCGGGCTCAGCTACAATTTTTCCTACGATGGGCCCTATTATTTCGTTCCCCATGAGACGGCCTTGGTGCGACTTTTGAATTCCGAGCGGGAGATTGATGAAAAGGAATTGGCGGAGGCGCGGGAATCCATTGGCTTGATCAACGCGCGGCGGCTTTCCAAATACAATCACCAACCGGACAAGCCGCTCACAATTGGCGATCCACGCCGCCCGAAGGTGATGGTGATCGATCAAAGCTTCGGGGATTATTCGATCCGCTACGGAGGGGCAAGCGAGCGGAGCTTTGAAACGATGTTGCAAACCGCCGTTCGCGAAAATCCCGATGCCGACATCATCGTAAAGACCCATCCGGATACCAAGGTCGGCGCTCGCAAGGGCTATTTTGACCATGTGAGGACCGAGGGCCATGTCTATCGTTGCGAGGAATCTCTCAACCCGCATGCCCTTTTTGAAAATGCCAGATCTGTGTATGTGGTTACTTCTGGGATGGGCTTCGAAGCCTTGCTCCAAGGCAAGGAAGTGAGGGTTTTTGGAATGCCGTTTTATTCTGGATGGGGGCTCACCAAAGATTATGTCGTGCCGCCGCTCCGCCGCAGGAGGCGAACGCTCGAGGAGATGTTTTATCTCTTTTATTGCGAGTTCACTTGCTATGTGGACCCGTATGCCAAGCGGGTGGGGGATTTGAGGGGAACGATCGACCATTTGTCCCGAATGGTGGAAGAGAGGCGGAAATAGCGGGAATGCGATTTTTCCGCGAGAACGACAATGCTCGCAGGCTGCAAAAATATAAAGACCTATCGGCTGCATGAAAATTGATATCATTCTTTGCACCTACAACCCGCGAATGGATTATTTGGAACGGACTATGGAGTCCATCGAGTGCCAGCTTTTCCAAGGGGAGGGCATCGAGGTGAAATTCTCTTTGGTGGACAACAATTCTCCTGCGGATGCCGCCAAAAAACTGAAAGAGGTTTGTGCCAGTCGCCAGATTCACTACATGCACGAAACCGAGCAGGGATTGGTGCATGCAAGAATCTGTGGATTGCGGAACACGCAGGGCGAGTTGGTGGTGTGGGTGGATGACGATACGGTTTTGGATGTTAACTTTATTCGCCATGCGTTGGAAATTTACCGCACGAAGCCATTCCTCGGAGCTTGGGGCGGGAATGTCCATTTAGAGTTGGAAAAACCGGTGAGGTCTGAAATCCGCCCCTATCTGGCCTTGCTCACCGAGAATACGGTCGAGATTGAAGAGTGGTCGAATTTTCAGAACTGCACACCAGTTGCCGGGGCCGGCCTTTGCGTGAGGCGAGAGGTGGGAGACCGTTATGTGCAAAACTACGAATCCTCGCCCATGCGCAAGCTGCTTGGGAGGAGTGCTCAAAATCTTTTTTCCGGCGAGGATTGGGATTTTTGTCTCACAGCGGCGGAGATGGGGTTGGGAGTCGGCCGTATGCCGCAACTTTCCCTCACGCATTTGATTCCCGAGCGGCGCACCAAGGAGGAGTATTTATTAAAAATTGCCGAGGGGCACAAATTCAGTGGGCAAATTGTCTTGGCAATCCGCGAGCGGCCATTGATTCGGGAGAACTTCCGGCGTAAGATTCTTGGTTTACAGTTGAGGGGATTGATCAAGCCGTCGTTTGCCAAAAGGATTTTGATTGCCGAGTTGAGAGGTTTGGAGAAAGGGTTGGAATTTGTGCAAAAGCACTTTACAGGGCTCACCTCCACCGAGAAATCTTAACAAATTGGCGTCAAATTTTTAGAGAGCATCAAAAATAACATCAGACATCTTCTTCTTGTATTATTTGGTATGATTAGTGGTTAAAAATGAAAAAAAATTTGAAATCCGTTCTCGTTGCTGTCGGGTTGTTTCCTTTGCTTTGTAAGGTGATTGGGGCTTGGAGGCGGGCGTTTCCGCGGGATGTTGCGGGCGAATATTTTCGCAAGCCGGGGCCGAAGCTTTTGCAGATTGGCAGCGGCATCAATGTTTACCCGGGATGGCTAAATACCGACTATGAACCGGTGATTCCCGGGACTCTTCGGATGGATGCCACGAAGCCGTTCCCATTTGAGGACAACTCGTTTGATTTTATTTTCTGCCAGCATATGATCGAGCACATCAGTTATCCCGATGGCCAGTTCATGCTCAAAGAGTGTTTGCGTGTGCTGAAGCCGGGTGGCAAGGTGCGGATTTCCACTCCAAATTTGGCGATGGTTTGTGGTCTCTACCGCCAGCCTGATGGGTTGAGCGAGCAGCAGAAAGCCTATCTTCAATGGAGCCAGGCGACCTGGGTGCCTGAAGCGCCGAAGGCAAGCCCGGCGTTTGTGATCAACAATTTTTTCCGAAACTGGGGTCACCAATTTATCTATGATTCCGAAACATTGCGGGAAGCCATCGAGCGAGTGGGCTTCGGAGATGTGAAGGCCTTTTCCTTAAATGCCAGCAATGATCCAGTCTTTCAAAATCTGGAAAACGAGCAACGCTTGCCAGAGGGTTTTCTGGCGATGGAGACGATCACCTTCGAAGGTCGGAAATGAATCATTTTCAACAAGCAGAGGCTGTTTTTCAAAATGAGATTGCCGCCTTGCAGCGGGCTCTGGGGAACTCGCAGACATCTTTTGATGCAGCAGTCGAGTTGGTGCTTTCTGCTTCGGGGAAGGTTGTGGTGACCGGAGTCGGCAAGTCCGGCATCATAGCCCACAAGATTGCTGCAACTTTGGCGAGCACTGGCACGCCGGCGGTTTTTCTGAATGCGGCCGAGGGTCTTCATGGCGATCTGGGAGTGGTTGGCAAGGGCGATGCGGTGGTGATGCTCTCGAACAGTGCAGAGACCGAGGAGCTATACCGATTGCTGCCTTCGATCCAATACATCGGAGCCCGGTTGGTCGGCATTTTCGGAAATTCCACGACCCGTTTGGCGCAAGCGTGTGGTGTGGTTTTGGATGCCTCGATTGAATGCGAGGCGTGCCCCCTCGGGTTGGCCCCGATGACGAGCACGACGGTGGCTTTGGTGCTCGGGGATGCCTTGGCTGCGGCATTGACCAAAGCCAGAGGATTTACCCGTGAGCAGTTCGCCATTTTTCACCCCGGCGGAGCCCTTGGCAAGAGACTCATGCTTCAAGTCTCGCAGGCGATGTTGACTGGAGAGATGATCCCCCGTGTTTCGCCGGACTGCACTTTGCGCGAGGCGGTGTTGGAAATGGACCGCTGCAATATCGGTGTGGTGCTGGCGGTTTCACCCGAAGATCGCCTTCATGGTCTTCTTTCCGAAGGTGACTTGCGCCGGTTATTTGTGAGAGAGACACCGCCTAGCACGCCGCTCCGGGATTTGATGACGAAACAACCGCTGGTGGTTCGAGAGGGGGCCACACTCGGTGAGGCTTTGAATGTGATGGAGCGTGTGGGCAGAAAAGTCTATGTGCTGCCAGTTGTGAATGGGGAAGGGGAATTGAAAGGGGTTTTGAGGATGCACGATATTTTAGGTGCCTCGAATTGATGGAGCCATGAAACTTCTCTTCATCCTTCCTGAATATCACCGTGAACAGGCCGGTGGCATTCGGACATTTTACTGCAATTTGCTTCCGGCGTTGGCCAAGGCTGGATGCAGTGTCAAAGTGCTTTTGGCCTGCCGGGGCACTTTTGACTCACCTTCCTACACTGATGAGGCTGGAGTGGAAGTGGAGTATTTGCGTGGGGATTTGTTTGAGAAACACTCCCGAAATGTTGCTGCTTCGTATTTGGCTGGGCAACCGACTTTGGGGCATTATTTGCCAGTGGGCCTGGCGGCGCATGAGCAGGCTCGGGGTGGTGAGGGATTCGACCTTGTTGAATTAACCGATTGGCCGCTTTATTTTTTACCTTGGGTTTGCTTTGGGGCAAAAGCGCCGTTCACCATTTCGCTCCATTCGAGTATCGGGCAGATGCGTGATTTTGAACCGATGCCTGGCTGGGAAATGGAAACCCATTTCATTCGGTTGCTGGAAGCTGCCGCATTTGCGGCAGCACCCTCGGTGCATACGAACAGCAACTTGAATGTGCGGTATTGGGAGGGGATCACGAATCGGAAGGTGGATGTGCTTCTGCCGCTGATGGCGAATTTAACCACGAAAGACACCAATGCACACGAAAAGGGGAAGAGGCATGGAGCGGGTAGTATGGAGCGGGGAGTGGAAGGGCGCATTGCGCCAGAAGATGGAAGATCGGAGATAGAAGATAGGGAAATAAAGGGAACCACGAAAATCCCGAATAAACACGAAAGCAAAGAAGCAGCGGCGTGCTTGGGCAAGCCAAGCGGCGCTGCGTTTTCAAATCCCTTCACAAGCGAGCTTGCACGGGATTCTGAAAACACATCGCTCATCAGCTCCACTGATGGCCCTGCTTTGGCGGCGAAGCCGCCGATGGCGGACCCTGTTGGAATAAAAATACAGGTTTCCACAGGGCAAGATAGCGGAGGACTGGTAGCTGATAGTGCCGGAGGCGCAAAGGCTCTCGACGCTCGTCCCTCGTCGCTCGACGCCGCGCCGCGTGTGCGCGGGGCGGTCTTCGCGCGACTGCAGAATTTGAAGGGTGCGGAGGTGCTTTGCGAGGCTTTGCGATTGGTGCCGGAAGTCGGCCTGGATTGGTATGGGCGAACCGTTCCCAGCGCGGATGGCAAGAGAACCTACGCCGAGGACTTGCAGGAGAAATTTCCGGATGTATTCGGCAGGCAACTGGTGCACCATGGCGTGGTTTCGCATGATGAAGCCTTGGCGGCCATGCGGGACTCGGACTTTGTTTGCGTGCCTTCATTGTGGGATGTTTTCAATCTTACGGTGATCGAGGCCATGGCGCAGGGATGTGTGGTGATTTGCTCGGCGAAGGCTGGCGCAGAGATGTTGATTGAGGATGGGGAAAATGGATTTCTGTGCGATCCCACAGATGCGAACAGTTTGGCAAATGCTTTAAGAAAAGTTCATGTGACGGAGCAATCTGAGTTGGGAACGATGGGCAAACGGGCTACTGACACAATTCAAAGTCGATTTGATACCGTGCGACTCGTTCAAGAAAGATTGGTTTATTATCAAGACTCCGCAAAAGCTGATTTTTTTGAGACCGCAAGCCCAATTTTACGGACTCTTCTCAACATGCCGGAAGTTTCCGAAAAGAAAAAGAGCAATTTCCGACAAAAAATCTGTTGTCGGATGGCAAATTTTTTCCACAAAATGGCCAAAGTGCCCAACTAAAAACTCGGTATAGTGGCTAAAGTTTCCAAACAACCAACTCCCGTGGAAAATAATCGATGGTGGGAAGCCTATTTGACGCGATATCTGATCGGGTCGATTGTCGGGGCTGTTTGTCTATTTGCGATCATTGAGTCGGAGAGTCCAATTGGATGTAAAATTGATCATTTTATCAGATATGCATTGAACGAGTGTTCAAGCTGTTCAATTAGTAATATTGAAAAAATATGTTTGAATAACCAAATTCAATCATCTGCAATAAACAACTCAACGATTTCACCGAACTATCAAATTAGCAGTAAGTGTGATGAATCAACGAGCAAATCACCCAGATTGGTATTGCTTTTAGTTTTAGGATTTGGTTATTGCTACTTGGTGAGCGCTCCATTAACATTGATGCACTACCTGCGCTCGACCCTTTCACAAGTTGATTGCTTGAAGGGAAGTAACAAAAATTCCGCTAGAGCATTACGGAATTTGGTTCCAGTTAGCTTGATTTTTTACCTATTTATACCAGGCTCGTTATTGCTTTCGGTTAAATCGCATTATTCCATTTTTTTCGGCCTGAGCATCGTCGCTTTAGTTGCTGTAATTGAAGTGACTGTTCGAATGTCTGAAGCCTACAGATTCTACAAGAAAAAAGCCATTATAGCATCCTCACATAAAAATTGGTGGTCTGGTGAGCTTTCTTCATCTTACAAGCACTTGAGTGAGCATGGAAATGCATACTTGATTGTAATTTATGAGATTGTTTTTGCAGTAGCTCTTGGAACTGGAGGCCTTTCTCTCATTCAAGGATTATGGCTTATTATCCTTTGGGTTTTCTTGGGAGCCATTTGCTTGGTGTATGCCAAACAAATTGAACTACAAATGGTTCACCTAACCCCGGGCCGACTAGCAAGAATTAAACCTAAATCCGCAACCCCAAATAGCAAGCAGAGTTAATTTGAAAAAAAAAGTTCTGCTTGCTAGTATAGTTCCTCCGCGAAACGACTGCGGCGTGAGGATTGTGATGCACCGACATCTGGTCGAGAGGAGTCCCTTTGAATTGCATGTGGCGAGTAATGCGGATTTCGCGGAGGGTTTGTTGATCCACACGAAGATGGAGTTGCCATGGCCTTTCCAGAAAATCAAAAAATCCCGGTTCGGCCCAGCATTGCGGAAATGGATTTTGGATTTTGAGAATTTGATTTGGCCGCATGTCGGCTGCCGAAATCTTGAAAAAGCCGTGAAACAATTCCAGCCGGATGTGATTTTGACATTGGCGGAAACCGGGCTTTGCCACCTTGCTTACAAAGTGGCTCGCAACCAAAAAATTCCGTTCGCGGCTTTATTCTTGGACTGGTATCCCATCATGGAAGGGCACTTTGGGCATCGTTTAACCCGCCCCATTTTGAGTAAACGATTCCGGCAGTTATATAGAAACTGTGATCTGGCAATCTGCACCAGCGATGGAATGCAGGAGGTGCTTGGTCCCCATCCCAACAGCCATGTCGTCTATCCGATGCCAGGCAAGCATGTCGTGCCGCAGGAAATCCATCCTCCGAAACGAGGCAAATTTCGTTTGGTTTATGTCGGGGCTGCTCA
>Ga0247844_1005143_pt1 | contig 16911 bp, 17 predicted proteins | sample LaCtaG_FD_192421 | JGI IMG/M metagenome (GOLD analysis project Ga0247844, IMG submission 192421) | Freshwater microbial communities from meromictic Lake La Cruz, Castile-La Mancha, Spain - LaCruzMarch201714.5m_1 | ecosystem: Environmental > Aquatic > Freshwater > Lake | place: Spain: Castile-La... | reverse complement strand
GACTCAGGCGACGTTCGTCCCGCGCCCAGCGCATGGCCTGGCGGATGCTGGTGGCAGACAGTTGTGGGATCATGCGCGCGCACTCGACAGCCGTCAGACTGGTGCCGTGGGCCATGATGCCGGCATAGACCATCAGCAACTCGTCGGTAGAGCGCGGCTCCCGCCCGAGCATGATCCAGCTAAATCGCACCTGAGCGTCAACGGCCAGAATCACTTCTGGTAACTGCACCTCACCAATACGGTGATCCAGAGCTGCCCGTAGCTTGGTCACTTCTGGGTCTTCGTCTTCAGCGGGGAGAGCTGAGAGATGGAGCTCATCGTCGACGCGCAGTGCACCACAGCGCGCCGCCTCGGCCACCGCCTCTACACCGGCAGTTACTCTTTCCAGTAATGGCTTCAAGAATGTGGCCGCCTTGCCTGGCAAGGGTAGACGGGCATAGTGCTTCTTGGACTCGTCTTTCCAGCGCTCATCCGTGAAGAACAAGCGTGCACGGCCCCTAAAGCTCAGGCTGTGTTCGATCCAAACCGAGCCATTGCGCACCGCGCGGCGCAGGGCAAACAAGGTCCCCACCTCCAACGCCTGAAACGCCCGCTCCCGGTCTGGACTAGAAATCGAACCCTGCCAAACCCTTCCCAGACTTGGGGCCACAACATCGTCGGGCAGCATTCTGGAACTTTTGAGATAAAGCCCTTGCAGCTTGGCCAAGGATTCGATGGCCGGATGCTCGCCGGTGGCCTGCCACGGGAGTTTTGCAATGGCGACGAGCAGCGACCGCACGGGTCGAATGCCATCTATCAAGCCTTCGCGTACCAGGGAGGCCCTGCTCGGTGGTTTGCGTTTTTGGGTTTCGGTGACCAAGGCTTCAAGACCTGCCCGTAGTTCGACATCGGGCACGGCAACATTGGCGCTCAAGGCCTCCACTTCACCCAGCAGCGTTTTGTACATTGCGGCCCAGTTGACGGTGGCGGGGACCTCGGCGGCAGCCTGACGCCACAGATCGGCGATCCTGCGCTGAACCATCAAAATCAATTGGTCTGTCGTGGTGAACAGGCAGTACCGCAGAAAGCAGGCCACCTCCACGGTGCGCGCTGGCTCCTTGATCTTGGCTCCGGCAGATGGTGGCCTGGAGACCAGTCGGCGCGCGTAGCGGCGCAAGATGAGATCGGGGATGTCTGCCAGGTGTTTATGAACGTCCAGCGCGTACAGCAGGTTGATGCGTTCCAGTACCTCGCTGATTTGGCGGGTTGAGTGCTTGGCCGGTGCTGCCCACAGCCAGCTTTGTTGGGTTTGCCCATCTGGGCGCAGTTCTGCCACCGTGGTTCGCCACCGATCAAGGGCTGCTGCATCGACGCTGGCGGCGATGGCGGCACCTGTTTCCGCCTCGAGCTGGGTGAGTGCGCTCGCAATCAAGGACCGGATGGCTCGCTCGTGCACGATCACCAGCTTGTTCTTGTACAACCATTGGCGGGCCCTCACCAGCAGTTGATCGCGGTCGGCGCAACGGGCCACTTCGTCCCGCAGTTCACGCACCAGGGAGCGGCGTTGGTGCTCGCTCATCCAGCGAAAACCCAGGACCGTGCAGGCCAGCTGCTGGTGGTCAAACAGCGTCTTTTCACGGCCATACAGTGTGCGCAGCGAAGCCACATCAGGGGTGGCAATGCCAAGTTCCTCGCTCAAGTGGCGCCATAGGAAGACGGGAATCACCCGAAACGCATAAAGCAAGCGGCCACTCATGCGCAGGAAACCGATGTGCAGCGCCAAGCCCAGCTTGTGAGCGTCACCGCGGCGCGTGCTGATTGCCTCGCGCTCAGCACCATCGAACGTGAAAAACGCCTTCATCTCGAAGTCGCTGATATCGCGGGGCAGCTCGTGCAAGCCCAAAAACGTCGTCTGCCAACCCTGCATCGTGAACCTCAAAAGTGGGAGGCCACGATACCCGTTTGGAAAGTGAACAGGAAAACCAATGAAATCAACGATCTACCAACACCACCCCCGCGCCAGTGCTAGCTTTGCGTACCGCCAGTTATTGCACTGAAAACGAGGGGACCCCTGCTAGTGTCATTCCCGGTAGTAATGACCGCCTGGGTCATGCCTCATCCATTTTTGTCAACGAGCGCACCAGGATTTTTCGATGCCATCACCATTACCTTTGGCGGACACTATCCTGATTCAATCAGTGCAGCCTCTGCGCTTGGTCACGTCAAAACCGAGCTCTCGCGCGGGATACCTGTCTCACAATCAGTGGCACAGACGCCCGAACTGATGGACATGGTGATGGGACTGCGTGCCGGAAGCTTGGGTGAAACCTCGGGTGTGCTGATCCTGGCAGGTGGTCTGTTCATGATGGTCCGGCGCACCATCACTTGGCATATCCCGGCAAGCCTCATCGGAACGCTGTTTTTGATGGGCGCAGTGTCTCACGCCATCGACCCGCAGCGGTACACCAGTGGCGCCTTCCATCTGCTGTCGGGAGCGACTTTCCTCGGGGCCTTCTTTATTGCCACCGACTACGTCACCTCCCCCACTTCCAGCCTAGGTAAGTTGATTTTTGGGATGGGCTGCGGCATGCTCGTCTGGCTTATTCGTAGTTTCGCAGGTTACCCGGAAGGAATGGCGTTTGCCGTCCTGCTGATGAACTCGCTGTCGCCAATCATTGACCAATATACGCGGCCCCGATTGTTCGGACGCAATCGCCATGGCGAGGCCCTGCCGTTAAGGGGAAGACCATGAACCCGCGCAGCCCGAACCACGCTTTCATACTCGGTACGTTTTGCCTGGGCTTCGCAATTTTGCTTGCGTTAACCAACCTATTGACCGCCGACGCCATTGCGGCACGCGCGCTGGAAGATCGCCTGGCCTCACTGGCGCAGGTAATACCAGCGAGTCTGTACGACAACAACCCGGTAGCTGACGCATTCATAATAAAGGACCCGCAAGGCAAGGAAACCCTTGTCTATCGCGCCACCCGCGGCGGGCGTGTTGCAGCGCTCGCGTACGAAACGGCTGGTTCGGGCTACTCCGGGGAAATTCGGCTGATGCTGGGTGTCGATCCACAAGGTCGCTTACTGGGCGTGCGCGTCACCAGCCATAAGGAGACTCCAGGACTAGGCGACAAGATCGAGGAAAAAAAAGGCGACTGGATACTTCGCTTCGCTGGTCTGTCTCTGGGTGAGCCAGCGATAGAAAAATGGAAAGTCAAGAAGGACGGTGGCCAGTTCGACAGTTTCGCAGGTGCCACCATCACGCCCCGTGCTGTGGTCGGCGCAGTTCGACGCGGGCTCGAATTTTTTGCGATACATCGTGAACGAATGCTGGAGAAGCAACCATGAGCACGCCATATCGAACAATTGCCCGTGACGGTTTGTGGGACAACAACGGCGTGCTGAGCATGATGCTGGGTATGTGCCCGAGCATGGCCATGACCAACAGCGCCACCAACGGTCTGGGTATGGGTATCGCCACCGCGGTCGTTATGGCGGCATCAAGTTTGCTGGTGGCGCTGTTTCGTCATCGCATCACGCAGGAAGTGCGCATCCCGGTATTCATCTTGATTGTGGCTGCCATGGTGACGCTGGTGGACTTGGTGATGAACGCGTGGATGCATGAACTCTACAAAGTGTTGGGCTTGTTCATACCGTTGATTGTGTCGAACTGCCTTCCGTTGGCACGCCTCGAAGCGTTCGCTGCCAAGCAGCCAATACTGCCGTCTTTCCTGGACGGTCTGTTCATGGGCATCGGATTCACGTTGGCGCTAACGGCCATCGGCGCAGTGCGTGAAATTACTGGCTCAGGAACCTTGTTCGCTGATGCGTCGCTGCTTTTGGGTGCACACTTTAAGTTCATGGAGTTGCGTCTGCTGCCTCCGGACACAGGCGTGCTGATGATGATCTTGCCACCGGGCGGCTTTCTGGTGACCGGTCTGCTGATCGTTGGAAAGCGGATGCTTGACCTGCGCGCTGGCAAGCCGATTCAAATGGGTGGCGCACACAGTGCTGCGTGAGGAAATACTATGAAAGTCCACGTTGTCTATGCGCTCCCAAAACGCCAATTTATCTCCAACGTCAAGTTGCCAGAAGGCGGTACTGTGAACGACGCCATCCAAAGCTCCGGGATCCTCAGACGTTTTCCAGCTATCGATTTAGAAAAACAAAAAATCGGAATCTTTGGCAAATTCGTAAAGCTGGATGCTGTACTTCAGGACGGCGACCGTGTCGAGATTTATCGACCGCTCACGGTCGACCCGAAAACGGTTCCTAAACGCGCCAAGCGTGTAGGTGAAGTGGCAGATTCCGCAGAAGCATAGCGCGGCGATAGCCAAACTTTCGTGTCAATTTGATTTCTACAACAATTGCAAGGAGACAACATGGCCCACATCGTCATTCTCGGCGCCGGCATTGGTGGCATGCCGATGGCATATGAAATGCGTGAACTCGCACGCAAGGAAGATCGAATAACGGTCATCTCCAATAATCCGAACTTTCATTTCGTACCATCAAACCCCTGGGTCGCTGTGGATTGGCGCAAGCGCGCCGATATCGAACTCGACATAGGGTCGTTACTTTCGAAGAAGATCATTGACTTCATTCCCGTAGGCGCGAAACGCTTGCACCCGGAAAGAAATCAGGTCGAGCTAGACGATGGCCGAAGGATTGACTACGACACCTTGGTTATCGCCACGGGCCCGAAGCTCGCGTTTGAGGAGATTGAGGGCCTCGGCCCCAAGGGTCATACGCAATCGATCTGCCACGTCGATCATGCGGTCGATGCCGAAAAGGCCTGGAAAGAATTCGTCAAGACGCCGGGCCCTGTCGTGGTCGGCGCTGTACAAGGCGCGTCATGCTATGGACCCGCGTACGAGTTCGCCATGATTATGGATACCGATTTACGCCGCCGCAAGATCCGCGACAAAGTACCAATGACCTTTGTCACAGCCGAGCCCTACATCGGCCACCTGGGCTTGGGCGGTGTGGGCGACTCCAAGGGCTTGATGGAGTCCGCACTGCGCGAACGTCACATCAAGTGGATTTGCAATGCCAAGGTGTCCAAGGTCGAGGCAGGCAAAGTCTACGTCGTTGAACACAACGAGGACGCAACTATCAAGAAGGAGCACGTACTGGACTTCAAGTATTCAATGTTGCTGCCGGCGTTCAAGGGCATTGACGCCGTATTTGGCATTGAAGGACTAACGAATCCGCGCGGTTTCATATTGGTCGACAAGCATCAGCGCAATCCAAAGTTTCAGAATATCTATGCAGTCGGCGTTTGCATCGCTATTCCTCCGGTTGAAGCAACCCCCGTGCCTGTTGGTGCGCCGAAGACCGGTTACATGATCGAGTCGATGGTCGCCGCCACCGCACTCAACATTCGTGATGAGTTGGACGGTCTAAAGCCTAGTCATGAGGCAACGTGGAACGCCGTATGTTTGGCTGATTTTGGCGATACCGGTGTCGCTTTCGTAGCTCTGCCGCAGATTCCACCGCGCAACGTGAATTGGTTCTCTGAAGGCAAGTGGGTGCATCTGGCCAAGGTGGCCTTTGAAAAGTATTTCATGCGCAAGATGAAAAGGGGTACTACCGAGCACGTGTTTGAGAAGATGTTCATGAACGCCATGGGAATCATGAAGATCAAGGGCAAGTAGCGCCAGTGTCAACACAAGAATCCAGCGATGCAGTAGCTTGATTTTTGAGTCAAATTGAGAGAGTGTCAAACGGAGAGAAGTGAATGAGGGTCCGGGTTGTATGGTGAACCCGTTTTAAGTGGGGCACTTCGGTGCCCCACCTTTTTTGAGCCTGTCAGAGTTTTTGTGTGTGAGGCATAACAAACGGAATTGCTCCACTTTATTGCACGCCTGGTTGGCTTCCCATGTCAGGCGCAAAGACAGTGAACTCCTGGGACATCTGAAGATGCGCAACAATGAACACTGTTGCCTAAAGCAACCTCACTCCCGACTAAGCGAGCACCACCCAACCGAATTGAAGCGCCAATACGGCTGAAGCGGGATAGAGTTCATATGCCCAATCACCCAGATCTTGGAGTCGATCAACCATAGCCAGTTATTTTGGGGCAGCGAGCTTCGCAAAAAATTCGCCTACGATCAAATCGCTGACGACTAACCAACCGCAGGACTATAGCTTGCCCGGCGCTGCATGGGCACCGTGTTGGACATGCCGGCTATGGTCGGCAGCCGCGTCCACCTTGACCATACCTTCAAAGCTGGCGAACAGCTTGCGCTTGTCGGCGCCGAGTTTGGCCTCGGCAGCCGTGACTGCTTTGGCCAGCTTTTGCGCCGCGTCTGCGCCCATGCCAGTGGTTTGCAGCACATCGGCACGAGTCAATCCATCACCACCGCACACCGAGATGACCCAGCGATCCTTGTCGCGCTGTAGCAGGGCACGACCGCCCTTGCCTGCCTGGGTCCAACTGGCAACGGCGTAGGAGCCCACGACCGTCACAGGGTCCACCGTCAACGGGGCGTCAGGGCGGTCAAACTGCTGCTTCATCACGTTGGTGATGTGGTGTGCATCGTCGCCTGCGACCAGTGCCATTGCGGGCATAGCCCATTGCGACAGAGCCAACAAAAAAACCAGAATGAACTTGTGCATGCTCGTTCAGCCTTTAGTGCTTGTGTTCACCTGCGGGCATGCCACCAGCGGGCGCCATGGTGCTCACGGGCACCGTAACTTCGGTCCGGGTCTCCACACCCTTGGCATCCCTGAACACCAGGGTCAGCAATATGGTGGTGTCGTTGGGCAGCGCCACTTTCAGGTCCATCAACATGACGTGGTAGCCGCCAGATTTGAGTTCGACAGCCTTGCCTGCGGGCAGGTCCAGACCGCCCTGCACGGCGCGCATTTTCATGACGTCGCCTTCCATTTTCATTTCATGGACTTCGGTCACACCAACTTGGCACCGTCTTTAGCGGTGAGCTTCATGGTTCTTCCTTGAATAAAATCTGTATTCATTTTAAAAACTGGCGTGCAAACCAGCCTGCACCGAGCGCCCCGGCATGGGGTAGCCCGCGCGGAATTCGTACTGCTGGTCCATGATGTTTTCGGCAGCCACAAATACCTCACCGCGTGCGCCCAGAGCCGGCACTTTGTAGGCAGCGCGCATATTGGCCACTGTGAACCCGCTGACCTGGGTCAAATTGGGTGCACCGCTGGCACGGGCCTGGCCCAGCACCACCATGCTGGCCTGGTTTTGCGCGTCCAGGCTCAAACGCCACGGGCCGCCCTGCCAGTTGGCACCCAGGCTCACACTGCTGTTGGGTGCGTAGGGCAGATCTGCCTTGCTGGAACGCAGGTTCGTCAGCCCGGCAAACACGCTCCAACCCGCGCCCAACTGGTGCTGCAGGCTGATCTCGGAGCCGTCCAAGTCGTAGCTGCCCAGGTTGACAAAGGCGGGGAATGACACCGCAGGAGGAAAGGCAAATACGTAGCGATCCGTCACGCGGTCGGAGAACACCGAAATATCCAGGCTGGTGCCCGGCCGGGGGAACCAGCTCAGGCCAATCTCCTTGTGGTCCATCTTCTCGGCACCCACGGTCTTCCAGGTGCTACCCAGTGCAGGAATCAGGTGTGACAGCACCGCCGCATCCAGCCCGGGGTAGTTCACGCCGTGGGACACGTTGGCGCGCAAGGCCAACTGCTCAGCGCTGGCCAGCACCACACCGGCGTGCGGCGCAGATGAGCTACCCAGGTCACTGTGTTGGTAACTGCGAACGCCGGCCGATGGCGTGATGGTCCAGCCCTGGCCCAAGGTGGCAGTGTGGCTAACCGCCAGATATGGCGCGGTCAGCGTCAAGGTGGAGGACTTGAAGCCCACTGGTGATACTTCGCCAGCCAGATTGTCAATGTCCACCCCGGCCACGACCTTGCCGCCAGTCCACGCTTTCACTTCCTCGCGCCAGCGAAGGCCCGACATGTTGAACCGAGACAGCAGACCAGGAATCTGCTCCGCCTCACCACTGTTTTGGTAGACGTTGAAGGCACCCTTGATCCAGTCGTGGTCATGCGCGACCGTGACGGTGGCCAGATTGCCACGGGTGTTGTATTGGTCGCCCTTGCCGACCTTTGTTGTGGCATTGCCGGGGTCGCTCGCGGTGTTGTCCGCCCGCAGCAGCAGCACGCTGGCGGACCACTGCGGATTGATCTGGTAGCCCACGCGCGCCATCAGGTTGGCGAGCTTACCCTGCGCGTCGGAGCGGTGCCCGTCGGACTTGGCGTAACCCTGTGCCAGCGTGTAATCCAGGTCGCCGCTGCGACCACTCAGGTCGAATTGCTCCACCACCGTGCCAAAGCTTCCCGCCGACACCTGCACATCGCCAGTCACACCGTCCGCCTTGCCCGCACGCTTGGGAACCAGGTTGATGGCTCCAAAGGTGTTGCCAAAGACCTGCGGCTGCGGCCCCTTCAATACATCGATGCGCTGCATGCCGTTCACGGGCAACAAGTCCAGTAGGGGATGGCTCCACACCGCCATGTAGAAGGATATTCCGTCGATATAGGTCTTGATCTCGCTGCCCGGGCGGCTGCTACCCATGCCACGGATGTAGACCGCGCCACCCTCTTCGCCACCAAAGGAGCCGACTGGGTTGAAGCGAGAAATGGTGACTCCCGGAGTGCGACGCAAGGCGGAGGCCAGATCAACCGCATTCAAATCCTGTATCTGCTGCGCCGTCACGCTGGTGCTGAAGCTGGCAAACGAGTCGCTGCTGTTGCCCTCGATCACCGGGGAAGACGTGATGGTCACAGGACTCAGGGTTGTGGTTTGTGCCCAAACCGAAAGAGACAAAGGAAAAGCTAAGGCAACGGCCAGGGCAACGCGGGAATGGCGCATGGGAAACTCCAAAAAACTCTCAAACAAATGCAACGCCAGCCCTTGTAGAAAGGGCGTAAGACGCTATTATTTTGGTAGCTTAGAGAACAGGAGGTCCGCGCGCCGGTAACGGCGCCGCGGTGCGCGCAGCAACGTGCGCGCTGGGAATGCCCTGCAGGGCGTAGGACAGAGGTTGTACAGGTTCAACCGCCCAGTGTTCAACCGGAGGCGGTGCCGCCATGGGTGCACACAGCGGGCAGTCCATGCTGTTGCTGGTCACCTCGGAGGCGCTGCCGTCCGCAGCTTTGACCAGCACCTTCATCGCACCGGAGCCGGTACATACCAGCAAAATATCCTTCGGCTTGACGATGGGCGATGCCACGGCAACACCGAGCGACAACACGAACCACGCCAGCACAAGGCGGCTGATGAATGTGAAGTGGCGCAGGGTTCGCATGTCCCGATTATCAACCACCCGTCAGACCTAGCCCTTAATCTGGGTCAAGTCTTCGTGCGTCAAAAATGGTGACACTATGCCATGCGCACGGATCGCGGCTCCGCTTGGCGAAACGTGATGCCATCCATCGGCGTGGCTGTCGTCAGCGTAGCGAACGACAATCACATTTCCCCGTCGCATATCTGCGACGCAATTGCCATGTCCATTGATCGAGGCCGTAGTGCAAGTAGATGTTCGCCAGCATTGGTGAAATCGCCGCGCCTTGGGGGGCCTTGGTCGCCGCTACCCTGTACCCGTCCTCCATCACCCCCGCTTTGAGCCATTTACGAATCAGTCCCAGCATTCGCCGATCCGCAATGCGGTGTTCCAGAAACTTCAACATCCAGTCATGATCGATTTCATCGAAGAATGACGATAGAGGACCTGAGTCTCCGATAGCCTTCTCAAATCTCGGGGTGAAACCCCTAAGATAATTCGCATAATCTTTGATCCCTTGTTAATGGCACAAGCTCTCAAATCGAGTGTAGGTAGGCTGCCATGCCAGGCGTACTGTTCCCGTTGGCCCATTGCGTTGCTTGGCAACAATGATTTCTGCAATGCCTGGAGCGAGGCAGGCATCCTTGGTGTAAACCTCATCGCGGTAAACGAACAGAATTGCATCGGCATCTTGTTCAATAGAGCCAGATTCACGGATATCACTCATCTTTGGTCGCTTGTCCGGACGATCCTCAACGGCACGGTTCAGCTGCGACAGAGCAATGATCGGGCAAACCAACTCACCGGCTAGTAGCTTCAACCCGCGCGAGACATTTCCCACTTCAGTCGCTCGATTTTCCTGTGTGCCCTCCCCGCTTCCCTTTACCAACTGCAGGTAGTCAACGATCACCAGTCCAAGCCGTTTGTGACGGTGCAGGGCCCTGCGCGCCATTGCGCGTATCTCACCGATGGTGCTCACATTTGAGTCCTGGATCTCAATTGGTGTAGGGTGCAACGTTTCCATTGCTTCAGCCACCCTGCCCCACTCGAGATCCGCAAGATTTGCGGTGGCCAGGTTTGTTTGGTTGATTCGGCCAACTGAACCAACCAAGCGTGTTGTAAGTTCGTCAGCCGTCATCTCCAAGGAGATCACAAGCACCGGCAAGTGTTCTTTGATTGCGCAATGCTCCGCCATATTCATGGCCAAAGAAGTCTTGCCCATTGATGGGCGTCCAGCCAGTACGATCAGATTGCCTTTCTTGAAGCCATTGGTCATGGAGTCCAAATCAATAAAACCGGAAGACAAGCCAACGAGCTTCCCAGGGTTCTCAGAACGATCCATCAGCATCTGGTTAAAGCGAGGTATCAACGTGCTGAGCATCTTGTCGTCGGCGCGCAACGTACCTTGGGAGCCAATCTGTAGTATCTTTTCTTCAGCGTGTTCCAACAAGCTTGCGGACGATATGCCCTTGTTAGCAAAGGCCTCTCCCACGATCTCGTCGCCAACAGCAATCAGCTTTCGCAGGATGGATTTATCCTTGACGATCTCAGCGTACCGCGTAATGTTTGCTGCGCTGGGGACGTACTGTGCGAGCGTGTTCAGGTACTCAAGCCAACCCCTTTCATTCGACACCCAGTTGCTGTTCAGCTGCTCATGCACGGTAACGACATCAGCCGGCTTGCCCGTGTCGATCAGCGTCTCGATGGCCGTGAAGATCTCCTGATGCTCATACCTGTAGAAGTCGCGAGACTTAATGAGGCTGACTATCAGTCCATGGGCATCATTGTTCAGCAACAGGGCGCCCAGCAAGGAGCATTCCGACTCGATAGAGTGCGGTGGAACGCGCAGGTGATCCAGGGGTGCTTCGAATGAGGTGTTCATGACTCGGCCCGATCAGGCAAGTTCCGTTCGGGACTGTTCAACTCCCCAATTGTGGCCATACGTTGCTCGTGCGTATAGCTCAATCATTTTTGAAAAAAGTAAGGGTGCTGATTCCCAGGCACCAGATTCAACTTTGAGGCTCATGGCTGGATTGGCCAACTTACTGGCCTTGAGTTCAGCCAGTGCTTCGTAGGCAAAAACCTGCTGTCCGGACTTCTCCAGTTGTATGAACTCGTTTCTGATCTCCCCGCGTCGCTCGTCTTTGTATGACAGCACAACTTTTAAAGGTTCAATGCGGGGTGTGGTCAGAGGAGGCAGGACGGATTGCTGGTATTGATCTGGAGCTCGGCCATCAGCGATGATTGGATTGACCTCTTCCAAAATCTTGTTAAGGTAGGCCAGTTTTCTGGTGATGTTTCCCGGGTCTTGCCTAGCCATCCTGGCGAACGCCGCCTTTAGCCCAAGCTCTGACTGACCATTGCGGATCAGCGCAGCAATATCCGTGAGTTTAAGACCAAGTTTCAAAGCCGCTTCAGCGATTTCGGGATTGAGCCTATTGGGAGCTGGCAAAAAATCAGATGCCTTGCGTTTGACGGCAAACTGAACTCCTTCCTTCTTTTCAATGAGCTCAATAATCAAATCGGTCTGCTCGTTGATTTCTGCTACCGTTTTCTTGATCTTCTCGTCCTTGAACTTGCGCCACTCACGCCATTTAGGCTCACCGGTTTTGGGATCGATCTCGGGCACTTTGTTGGACAGCGCCTTAATCCACCAAAGTGGCTCTTGGATGCTGGTGACCCCGGCTGCATTCGTCCTGTACCTTGCGCAAATCTCATACAAGGCCACCGCCTCATAAGTCGAAAGTTTGGCAATCTGGTAAATGCTGATTTGCGCATACATCTCAGGGTGGCGCAACTCCTTGAAGATAGTTGGCGGGAACGCCCATCGGACAATGACATCTGATTTGGGATCTTTGGGATTCTCTTTTTCCAGTTGAGCCTCAGACAGCAATCCCAGATTTGTCCATTTGACATGACCATGTGCATCCGGTGCTTCCCAGTCCAGGCGAATCTCAGACATCTGCTGCAAATATTCCTTTGCCTTTGCCCTTAGGTCCGATTGCCCTACCTGAATAGGCATAACCAGATCGATCAGGCGGCCTTCAAATAGGTGATCGGCTGGTACTTCTTTGCCCTGAAGCTCGAATTCCGCAATTTGGGCTATGGTCGAATGCAGAATCACGTTGTACAGCTTGCGCGCGACAACACTGAGTTTCCCCTTTTTTGGGATCAACACCAGAGATTGAACTGGCTTCTTAATCTTTAGTTGGTCTTTTGTGTTGTCGTTCATGAGAGATCTTTTCGTCCAGATAAGTATAGCAATATTTGGACAAATCCGGTTTTTGGTAGAAAGCAGTTTCAGTAATTAGCGGTACAGAGTTGGACATTCACCCTCACTGAGCCGCTCAGTGACTGGTTTTCCTGTGTTTAAGGAGATCATTTCTGGACATCCCATTCGTGATTTCCAGGGGGTTTTCGCCACAAAGCCGGTTGCTACACCTCTATTTCGTGAATTCTTACTGTGGGGAACTACCCTTTGGTCAAGCGGTACAAAGCTGGACATCTAACGGTACAGACTTGGACGGTTTACGGTATAGAGTTGGACATTTAGCGGTACAAAGCTGGACGTCGAGTTTTGTAAGCTGTTGTTTTTAAATGATTAAATTTCATTTAATAGATCACGAACTGTATTGAAGACTCTTCTAAAGACCTCTTCTTAAAGACAAACGGACTTTGAGAGGAACTCAAACAAATGTCCAGACAGCCGTCGCCAGGAATCGGACATCCTTAGGCAGTTGCTCAATTTTGAGGATTCGATCATCGGTGTTCTGTGAAACTTTGCCATTTCACATTGATCGACGGATTTTGTAAGAGTTCCGTTATTTTGATCGTTACGCTAAAATTCCGTAACTCGGAGAAAACCATGCGAACCTTACAAAAGCCCATTTACCCAACAATCGACATAGATGCTCTAAATACCCTGTCTCTGAACGCAAGCAGTGTCATCAAGCAGGCTCGAAGCTCCATGCTGGCCCCAGAGGCGCGGAAGTCCCCTCCCCTATTCAACTCCACGCAGCTGGGTGAACTTTGCGGGTTGGAGCGTGCCCAAGTGATGTATCACGCCAAGAAGGGCGAGTTGCCAGGTGGTGAGCGCGCGAATGTTAGCCGCCGTGAGTGGACTTTGGAAGAAGCCAGGATTTGGGTGAAGACATTCCGTAGCGACACTTTACGCGATCCTGATTTGGCTTCTGGAACCACGGTGGCAGTTGCGAACTACAAGGGCGGTGTAAGCAAGACCACTACTGCAGCGGCGCTTGCGCAGGGACTTAGCCTGCGGGGCCACCGCGTTCTGGTGATCGACACTGACCCACAAGGATCTCTTACCACTTTGTTTGGTGTTTTGCCAGACACCGAGGTAGAGGCTGAAAGCACGATCTTGGGTTTATGCACCGGTGATGCTGATTCGATAATGCCGGCGATCCAGAAGACGTATTGGGATGGGATTGACCTGGTAGCTGCGGCGCCAATCTTGTTCAATGCTGAGTTTCTATTGCCAAGCCGGCAGGCCAATGATCCCAACTTCGCTTTTTGGCGTGTGCTGGATTCAGGGCTTGAAGAGGCTCGCAACGTTTATGACATCATCATCATTGACACCCCTCCATCCTTAAGTTACATCACCATCAATGCGCTGATCGCTGCGGATGGTGTGTTGATGCCCCTTCCACCAAATGCCTTGGATTTTGCGAGCAGTGCGCAATTCTGGAGCCTTTTCACGGGTGTGTGCAGTTCCTTGTTCGAAGCCCGTGGCGAGACCAAGCAGTATTCGTTCGTTGACATTTTGCTCAGCCGTGTGGATAAGGCGGACCTGATTTCGAATGACATCCGCAACTGGATCGTCAGTGCCTACGGTCCAAAGGTTTTACCAGTGGAAATTCCCAAGACAAGTATTGCTGCCAGTGCTAGTGCTGAGTTTGGAACGGTCTATGACATGGATGTTGGTTCTGCCCAGGCCAAGACCCTCAAACGCGCACATGACGCCTATGAGCTACTGGTGGACTATGTGGAGAAGCAGGTTTGGGGTGTGTGGGAAGCCAACGCCGAAGCTGTCCGTAAGACAGACGCCATGATTGCCAAAGGAGAAGTTTGATGGTCACAAAGCTTAGTCCTCGGGAAAAGGCTGCTCTAGCTACTCAAATGATGAACAAGGCTGTTGCGCCCTCCCCTGCTCCCACTTCAACTACAGAAGCACCATTTCGCCAGATCAACTCGGTTCAGATTGGCCTGGCAATGGCTGGTCAAGGCGGCAGAGTTGCAGAGTTGGAGAAGCAGTTGCACGATACTGAGAAGTCCGTGGATGCTGTACGAGCGGACCTGGTTGCCGTTAATGCGGAGTGGCAGGGTGTGTTGCCGTCCAAAAGGCTTGATCCCAAATCAATTAGGCCGAGCAAGTGGGCCAACCGCCATGACAAGAGCTTTGAGGGGCCAGAGTTCTCGGCATTGAAGAGTGAGATGGAATCCGCTGGGGGCAATGTTCAGGCCATTAAGGTTCGCCCTATTCCTGGTACTGAACCTCAGGAATATGAGATTGTTTTCGGTCATCGTCGTCACCGCGCATGCCTGGATCTTGGACTTGAGGTTCTGGCCACGATCGAGTCCATTGATGACAAAGAGCTCTTTAAGGAGATGGATCGTGAGAATCGTCAGCGTGCGGATCTGCGTCCGTATGAGCAGGGATTGATGTATGCACGGGCATTGGATGAAGGGTTGTTTAGCTCCCAGCGTAAGCTGGCTGAAGATTTGGGACTCCAATCAAGTAACGTCTCTACTGCGATCAACATTGCGCGTCTACCCAAGCCCGTTGTCGATGCTTTCGGTTCGCCATTGGATATTCAGTACCGGTGGTCCGCGCCGATAAATGACGCCTTTAGGACTGACCCGGATAGGGTTCTTTCGCGTGCGAGTGAGATCATCGCAAACCGATTGGCAGGTACCGTCTTGTCGGCAGGTCATGTTTATGATTGTCTTATCGGATCAAGTGAGACTGTGCCGAAGACTGTTTCTCATGTCGTTAAACATGGGGGTAAGGCTGCTTTTAGGGTGTCCGTTTCGAGTGACAAGATTGCGATTGATCTGCCGATTTTGAACAAGATGACACTTTCAAAAGTTGAGAAGGCCATTCTGGAGGCGCTGAAAGAGGAGGGCGCTCTACCGTAGAGCACTCTACAAATAGCGTAGGGATTTACGCTAGATGGGTTCACTAAAAGGGCGGTTCATCTGCCCTTTTTCACGATGGATTCGTTAGTGCTCCACGGTAGAGCACAGTCAAGTTCGTGCCGTCTGTCTGTGTATGCAGTTGAACTAGCCTTCTTTAGTTCGCCTGATGCATGGGCAAAGTGCGGGAATCCAGCCAATGATCGCTCGAATATTTGTTCCAGTTCTACAAATGGAATCTAAGTCTGGGAGGAGATTACAAGGGCTGCTAAAAGTGGGCTCATGACTTCTATCCCATCTTTTATAGGATAGGATTGTTCGACTGGAGCAACCAACAACTTGCGCACAGCGCCAAGGTCTGCCGCGGCCATGTAAAAGCCTTTGGAAACGGTCGGAGCTGAAGAGCGTTTGCTCACGATCGCCCATGTCTGATCGCCGCGAAACTCCAAGAACAAGTCAACCTCGGCTCCATTGCTGGTTCGGTAAAGGCTGGCTTGAGGGTAGGTGCCGCATTGACGGTCTGCTCAACGTCAAAGCCTTCCCAGCTGGAGCCTGCCACAGGGTGGCTCAATACCGCATCGAGGCTGTTCAGGCCAAGCAGAGCGTGAACCAGTCCGCTGTCGCGCACAAACGCTTTGGGTGAGCGGATCCGGCGCTTGCCCACGTTGCCACTCCAGGCTGGCAGTCGGCGAACCAGCATGAAGTCGCAGAGCAGGTCAATGTAGCGTCCAACGGTCTGACCGCTGATGGCCAGGGCTGACGCAAGTTTTGACTAATCCAGCAGTTCACCTTGGTTGTGGGCTAGCATGGTCAAAAGCCGGCGTAGGGTCGTTGCAGAAATCCTGAGACCATGCGCCGGGATGGGGAGGGGACAAAGGGCGTTCATGCGGACCGCAAAAGAGGGAGCAAGCGGCGTCAAATGTCTGAATGCCCGTGACCCACGGGCAGCCACGAACTATTCGATCGTTCTACCCAACGAGATCACGAGCAAAAGGATTTGCGATGCGCACACCATTGACTAGCTCACCCACATTCATGTCTTCAGTCCAGATCACGTTGCAGCCTGAGGCGTGTGCACTGGCCAGCACGATCGCATCAAAGAATGAAACGCTGCGAGTCTGGTGGAGATCCAGGCCGGCACGGATGATGCCAGGGGTCACCTGTACCACTTCAAATTGCTCGTATAGGTCAAGTTGAGCGCGTACGTATTGCGCAGGGAGCTTGAGCTTTTTGAGGGCTACGTTGCAGTATTCCTGCAGGACCTGGGTTGACAATACGCCAAGACCTTCCTCGTAAAGACCCTTGAGCAGGGTTAGAGCGGCCCGTTGTTTCAGGGGTGCATCACTGGCCTCAGCGTACACCAGGACATTCGTGTCGATAAAGCTGCGTGTGGCCATGCTTAGCGCTCGTTCGCTTCGTCGCGATTGAATTGCCAACCCTCGAGCTTGGCCGTTGAGCCCAGGCACCGCTCTTCGAACTCTGACCACTGCTGACCACGGCGCGCACT
>Ga0247844_1005142_pt1 | contig 16912 bp, 20 predicted proteins | sample LaCtaG_FD_192421 | JGI IMG/M metagenome (GOLD analysis project Ga0247844, IMG submission 192421) | Freshwater microbial communities from meromictic Lake La Cruz, Castile-La Mancha, Spain - LaCruzMarch201714.5m_1 | ecosystem: Environmental > Aquatic > Freshwater > Lake | place: Spain: Castile-La... | reverse complement strand
AGTACGGTCGTTCTCATTGGGTGGCCCTTTCTTTTTCATGCTTCGATAAGTCTGGTAACTCATTGAAAACACGAATTGGTTGAGCCACTCAACCTTCAAATTTCAACTAGGCCGTGGACATGGCCAAAAATTCTTACGATTTAGTTTTCGATTATTCGGGTCATGCGGTGACGGAAAGAAAGCTTGGCAAAATTGATTTTAGAAATCAGTTTATTTTGCTCGATCTTCTGAAGGTTTTTGTTCAAAACCAGGGTAAAGTTTATTCCAAGGAATTTTTGGTGGAACAGGTTTGGAAGCAGTCTTATGACCCCGCTGTTCACGATAATAAAATCTATGTTACGATTAAGCGTCTTCGAAAAATGATCGAACCCGATTTCGATAAACCTAAGTACATTTTTCGTGGCAAAAATGGTTATTATATGAACAAGTCAGCAAAGGTGTTTTTGCAATCTAAGGAGATGACATGAAGTTCGCGGCGAAAGTATTGATTCTTTCCATTCTGTGTTTCGCCATAGGCGCCCAGACAGCAGAGAATAATCAATGTGCCTTGAATTCGGAAATCAAGGGCGAGGATTCTATCCCCTGGCCTTGGGGCAGTGAAATTCAAATGCCTTGGGATTCGCTTGAGGGAACTTGGCAGGTCATCAATGATGATTGCGACAGCTATTTTAGTTTCAATACCAGTGGTAAAAATCTCTCTCCTTCGCAGCGTTTGATCAATGTGGTTCAGTATCACTCCGGACAATGTCACAAAGTATCTTGGGGCTATGGATTTGAATCCAATAGAATCTTACGTGCCTCAATGACAGATGGACGTTTTACATTCAATTTGACCGTTCGGGCTTTCAAAGATCATGCGAAAAGTGCAAATCAGCTGTTCCAGCTAAAGACTCGGGGGGAACCAATTATGGTTCTTACTCTCTTTTCAAAAAAGGGTTGGAAGTTCCGAAAGAGTTTTGAGATCCAAAAGATTTCCGGCAAATCAAAGCCTGCTTGCTTATAGGCGCGCTGAGCAAAAAAGTTCTCGCTTGCCAAAAATCCAATAAGGGTAAATAACCATCTTTCTTTAATCTGCAGGGAGTTAGCTCAGTTGGTAGAGCGCCACCCTTACAAGGTGGATGTCGCAGGTTCGAATCCTGTACTCCCTACCAATCTCAAACCACCGAAAGGTGGTTTTTGTGTTTCTAGAGGAAAAATAAACAATAACAATGAGTTGAAGAGAGTAGGGGAGTGAGTTCACTTTTCCGATTATAACTGCGCGTAATGCGATATAACCGCATTTGCGGGTGTTCTGTAGTTATCGGCTGTAGTCATTTTGCGATGACTACAGCGGCTGAATTAGGCTCATGTAACGAGTTCAAGCAGGTCATTACTGTCTGCCACATTGCCCTTATTCGCCAACTGCAACAGCCATTGATCCACTCTGTGAAGCAGTCATTTTTGAAGCTATGAAGGACTTGAAACTATTCTGAGATTTGTCTGAGACAGTTTTTTCAAAACCTTCGAGAGCCTTAAAGACGTTTAGCTTCCAAATGTTATATTCAATCTTGAGGGGATGTCCGAGTTCAAATTCAAAACGGAAAGTTCCCAAATCCTCAATAATGTCTGAAGTCGGGTCCTCATTAGGATATACTAGCGCTAATTGAGGAGGAGTTTCCCCCCCATTGTGCACCAAGAAATGTAACCAGTAAGTTGCCAGTTGATGCAGATCAGCGCCCTCGATACCAACAACTTTTCCGGTCCGACCTCCTACAAGCTTGTACTTCGCATCAACTACGAGCCGAGTAATTAGGCCGTCCAAAATATAGTTGTCTGGTTTCAGTATCATGTTCCGATTAATTTCTTGATCGGAAATACCCCTAGCGGAGTTGCATCCATGTAAGAACTGAAGAGGCTTATCATTGCCAGAGAGTCCGTTCTCCTTGAAGGCAATTCTGACGTAAATATCGAGCAGTTTTTCAAAGTAGTAGTCCATGTCGAACATGAAGCCGTTTGAGCCTAAACGAACTATTTGGTCAGAAGGGTCCTCGAGGGCATGACAAATGTCTCCGACGATTTTTCCCAGACGTCGACTTTCGGATTCAATCTCAGCCTTTGCTGATCTGAGTTTCACCAAATTTTTTGCGTTAAGAGCGATCGGAATAATACCAGTAAGTTGTCCCAATATTTTCCTGGCGACCCGTTTAGGTCGTTCATTGCTAACACAGCTCAATAGATTTCGAACATGAGACTTGATACATCCCAAAATAAATTCTCTGTATTTTGTCTCTGAGACCAAGCAGATGTACTTGTGCTGAAGTCCCCCGAACCGTTGAATCGTCTTAGCAAAGTCGACCTTACCTTTAATTCCAGATACCTCTTGCTCTTCTACAGAGAAAATTTCTTTATTATAGTGAGTCACCGCTCTGAGAATATTTTTTAGCGCCATATAGAAATAAAAGTCTAAGCCGAGCTCTTCTACTTCACTACGAATCAAATTTGTAGACGCTGAGTCTCCATAGATTTTTGTGCCACGATCGTTGCCAATAAAAAATAAATTTGTGAGTACGCGATAATCAATTCCATCACCATTTAGAACAAATTTTGGGTAAATTGAAATTTCAAGATGATTTAAGAGAAACCGCCCAAAGACGTCGGACTTCGGTGTCAGCTCGAGTTTCGATTTGCCTTTAAACTTGCAAATAAAAAGTCTTTCAAATGAAACACTATCTTTGAAATACTGCTGAATTTGAGATTCATGATCAATGATTAGTGACGACTGAAAGTCCTTTCCTCCACCAGAAACTGACATCTTAATCTTAGTTACTTCCGTTTGCTTTGCGTTCATTGCTCTCTTCAATTCCAGGTACTTGTGTTCCAGCTATCTCGACTAGAAATTTCTTAAATTTACCTTGAAGGGGCTTCCAGGCCTTCAAGCCAGCCTCACTACCATTCATGACTGAATCAGCTAAGATTCTGCTAACCTCGGCGGCCAAGGACATGCTGCGCGAGTTCTTATCCAAAAGGTCCTTCGGACAAACCTTTTCCAGTCCATCTCGATCATCACTGAAAAACTCTTGCAAAACGGGGAAGATTTTCGAGAAATAAACTTCAAAAAGTACAAAAAGGGCAATATCACCGCCATGATCAGATTGAATATTGTTTTTAGTTAGCCGCTTCCAGTGAGTATGAGCAGAATAGAAAAAAGAATGCCCGATCTGCCGATCATATTCGAAGTCACTCGATTCTAGTAAGGCTGCATTCAACCCATCGAGAAATTTACCGATCTCCACCCCCGAAATTTTCCTGAAATCGTCGTTTAAACTCAGCCACGACGGTTCGGTCTCGAATTGAGTAAATGGCATTAGCTCCACAAAATGAAAGCGTCTCTTCAAGGCTTGATCTAGACGATCAATACTCTTGTCACAAGAATTCATAGTGCCAATTATGTGAAGGTTCTGGGCCATGATTAGGGGCATTTTCGAATACTGAGTTTTCACTTCTAGATTTGTATTGTCTGACGAGCCTAGAGCGAATAGTAGTTCCCCAAAAACCTTTGATACTTTTGCTCTGTTTATTTCATCCGCAATGAGGAAGTATTCATTGTTACAAGACCAGCTCTCTCCAATTACCTCGAGCTCTCTCAAACCCTTAAGGATTAAGTCTTGTGAGGTGTCCCACGAGGCTGGATCAATAACCAAGAGTCCGGAATTGATTTTCCCCCCCATGTGCAACCCATTTACCTGCACTTCGATTGAGTCCTCAGCGTCCAGATCATATAAGTTGATGAAATAGTCATGTACGCGATATGAGGTGCCACTCTCCCATTCAACTGGGATCTTGGCCCATGTTTCAGTGGCCTTGCGCCATATCGCCGTAAAAACACCGTCACATATTTTATAGGAAAGCTTTCCTTCTTTGTCGGTGAAGGGTCGAATCCCTTCAATGAAGTCCTCATAGCCATAACTCTGATGGAACTGGGTCGTACATTCGTATCGACGGTATGCCCTTAGAATAGTTGGCCTATCTTTATCTTGCCATTCTCCCGTAACGGTTCCTTTTGGTAAACCCAACTCTTTTTCGATCTTGATCGCTAGAGAGTCATGAACATATCTGCCAGCTTTTCGAGATTTTCCTGTACCAGGAGGCCCAGTGAAAATGATGTACTTCCCCGCTCCATATTTTACGTTCATGCGACTTTTGGGGGCCGATGAAGATCTGCCCTGCGCGACTGAAGGTTGAGAAGGAAAGTTAATCAACCAGTCTACTCTGGGCTGCCAACCTGCGTTGGTGGAAGTAGAAAGTTTATGCAAATTGGTGGAAAGGTTCGTATGCGAAGAGAAACCCCTTGAGGTCGCAGTTGCTCTGGACTGTTGCTCGCTCATAGCAATGTCGGAAGACGAATATGACTGGAATGCCGTCAACAATTGTCCTAGCACTGATGTGGAGTTGGGTTGGGTCAATAACGATGAATAGACATTTCCTGCTTTCTGCTTGTTCGCGAATACAAACGACAGATATTTTTTTGTGAAATCATCAATAAAGGCATTGTAGGCAAAGCTCTGCGCTGTAACTTTTATCCCTGCGGAGGCCAGCCATTTCGCATCTGAAGCATTTGAACGAATCAGGCAATTCATCGGTGTTTCCAGAACCAAACGATAATTTTCTTGGCTCACAACAACATCTAATTGTCCTTTCTGTCCGAGCGAATCGACTAGACTCTGCACTACCAGCTCTTGCGGGTTTTTAAATTGATCAACTTGCTCGTATTTATACTTCCCAACAACGTAGTAGATCCAATAGTGAAAATCCCCAAGGAGGCCCTTTGCGATTTTCCTCTTTTCATCTGCATCAATTTTCAACTGGTCAATCGACGTGAGTGTTAAACTGTATAATTCATTGATAAGGTCTTTGTTAAAACTCATGCCGCAGTTCCCAGGATTGCGACTTTCCCCAATTCCTTGTCTAAGACCTCAAACAAAGCGTCTCGATCCATACCTTTGTTCGCAAGGTGCGATAAGGAGTCATATAATTTCGAATAGTCGAGTTGCATAAAGTTTTCGGGCAGAGGAAGTGTTCGAACATCGTTGACTAGAATCTTGGGAAAGAGACCCTTATTTGCTTTAGGATGGCACTTCATATGATATTCAGCGTATTCCCGAGAGGATAAAAGGATAGCCAATGTCTTAAGGTGTCTTTGACCCATTTTTGAATCAGGTTTTAGAACTACATTGATAATTGATGGAGTGTTGTATAGCTCCTCATCGGTATAGCCACAAAATAGTCTGCCCTCTTTCGCGCCTGTGATTTCTCGGACCAGAACGCGAGGTTCAATAAAAAACTTTTGGTTCCTAGGGGCCGCCAACCATTTACCATATTTGATCCAATTGCCACCCGACCATTGAACACGACATAGAGTTACATCTTTGCCTTTTAGTTCCTTCCTGAACGCAGAACCTTCTTTCTGACTGGAATGAAAAACTCGATTTTCGATCTGATGTTGAGTGTGGCCTCGATATTTATCGTATGGAATTAATCCCTGAGACACTTCAAACAGATCGCTTACCTTCAATCCGGTAGCAATATTCGATTTCTGACCCTTTCTTGCCTGAATTCTTTTGTAAGAGGGGAGAGTAAAGTCATCATTACGGGTGACAACGAGCTGTATATTTCTAACATTAGCACTTTCAAAAATTGAAATATTCGATAGATCTTTTTGGAATAGGTGATTCTTTGATAAAAGCTGATCTACAAAAGTAGATGCACCCAAGTTTACAAGCATCGTGTTCGGCACAAGATGGGTTTGTATCTGTGACTCACGAAACCAGTGAAGAGACTGGGCGATAGCAAAATAGAAAACTTCTCGATCGGGGACTGCGCACCCTAATTCGAAGAGGTGCCGAGATTCCTCAGGAATGGCAAAACCATAAGGAGGATTAGTGACCACATTTGGTTTTGATTTCGAAACGCGTAAAAGCTTCTCTTTGTCTTTTTCATCTGGCCATAGAGTGTTGGCAACACAAAGGTTTTCTTGGATTTTCAAAAACCCTTTTGGGCTAGTTCCGAGTGCGATTGATAAATTCAATCGTGCGACCAAAACTGCATCTCTATCAATGTCAAAACCAAAAAGCTCAGACTCTGATTTCTTCAAAGTTAGAGCCGCAGCAACGAGCCAATTGCCAACCCCCATGAAGGGATCAATAACGGACCTGCTCTTTAAAACAGATTTCATCTCGGAAAGAGTATCTGCGCAGTAAGCAAGTGGAGTATAAAAGATCCCTAGCTTTTTCTTTTGCGACTGGGATAAAACTGCGAACTCGTAAGTCTCATTGATTGCGCCAATCAGGTCATTCGCCGAAACCGCGATTACTTCAGAAAGGGTCTTGCGATCTTGTTGCTCCAGCTTGCCCAGAGCCCTTAGGCCGAATCGATAGCATGGCTCGAGGGATTCAATATTGAAAGACGACTTAGTGCGATCCTGCAGGTATACAACTTGGAGAAGCGATACGAACTGACCGTAGTCGATCACTACTTTCTCACGTATAAATTGGGACCAAAGTGATTTTAATGACGAACGAAGTGAGCCACCGATTTTTCCACGATTTTTTTCATTAAGTATTTCCATGGCTCATATATCGGCCACAGAAGGTATGAAGATGAGATCTGACCTGGTCTAGAAATTCTAGAGAAGTGGTAGTTTGCAGTTGTTGGCGAAGACAATGCCCCTTGGCTTTGGTGGAGCTACGGGCCTTTCCAGCTTTCTAACAAATTCGACCGGCCATCCATACTTAACTCTTCCTTTTTGGTAGCCGTAGATTTCATCGGTTGGTGGTACTAGATGTTTGTCGCGATCTCGTAGCCATGAGGATTTTGATTCATACACAAAAGATTTTGAAAATCTAATAATGCCGATAATTTTCGCATCTAGAATGCCATTCTTCTTTCCCAGCCTCCCAGGCGTTTCAATCAGAGCTAAATCCTGGCCGATGTATTTTTCAGGGAGGGGATAACCTCGAGTCTCAATAAGCTTTTCGGCATTCACGATTTTCTGGCTCCATGGCCACTGAATATTTACTCCTGGCACACTATTCATCTTAGACATGGTCAATGTCCCGGCCTTGTTCTTCGGTCTCCGTATTGGTTTTCAAATTTGATTCAAATTCAAATTCTTGTTCTTTTGCTTTAGTCGCTGTTGTCGTGCATGTAGCGTGTTTGAGTCTTACGTCCCAGGGGATATCTTGGCTCGATTTTGCAAAGCCATTTACATTGCCCTTGGCGTCGCAGCAGTCCTTCTTGTTGGACCAAAGAGTTTGATACTGATAGAAATCTTTGATACCGTTTCCTATGTAACACGTCTGAAATCGTAGACCATTTCGGTCGCAGCCTTCCTTAATTTTCTTGTAGTAATAGAAAATTTCAGCATCTGAAAACTTTTTATCCCCACGCTTATCAAATTCTTCAGTTTTGAAAAACTGACGCAAATCCATGTTTAGTGTTTGGCTCATCCTATTGATGGAAGAACTAGAAAGCCGAACGAAACCTGCGAGAATGCTTTTACATCCAGTGTGAGCGATGTCATCGACAAGGGACCAATCAAAGAATTTGAGCTGAGGAACATTTGAAGAGTTGCCAAATCGCTCGTGAACTTCCTTTGGATTAGTAAAATAGCCATCTGGGAAAATCGGGAATACAGGGTTGATTCGTACAGTAGTCCAAAAATTATTCTTAACCAATGTCTCAAGAGCTCGGAGGCGTCTGCTGACACTCGGTGCGCCTGGCTCGAGTACTTTCGTTAATTCTTCGTTGTTGCCGCAAATGGAAAATTGGATGGAAGCCAATTCGCGATCTAATACATCCATGTACTCATCATCAGCAACCAAGTCAGATCTAGTAAATACGATATACGGATACTGATAGAATTTGAGCAATTTGAGCAGCTCATAAGTAACTCGGTACTTGCGATCAGTTGCCATGAAGCTATCACTCATCGAACCAATTCGAAGAGGAACTCTTTGTTCTAGGACATCTCTCCACTTCGATGGACGGTCAGTTTCGAAAACCGTATACAAAACTTTTCGTACCTCTAAAAGATCGACAGGAAATGGAATGGGTCTATTCCAATATCCATGCTGAGAAAGCCTATCCAGCGCATAGCAGTAAGTGCAGTTATGAATACACCCTCTTCCATAGGTATCCAACTCGAAAGCATAAAGGCACTTGCTACAAGTGGAGTTATGATTCACCAGCTTAAAGGTGGTCTTAAATGAAACGCCTCCCCTCGGTTGGTTGTCGCCATACCTATCGAAGAGTTTATCGTAGAGGCTCCAATCAAATGTATCGGGGTACTTCGAATTAAGTCGATTTAACTCAGCTCTAATTTTGAATTCGATAGGCCCAACGGGTTGGTTGCCTGGCTCTTTTTTTCCTTTGGAAAAAGGTCGCCCTTTGGATCTGAACCCTACAATCTCTGTATTAGTTAGGTCTAACATTCTCAGTCACGTATAATCTTCCTAGAATGCAGTCAAATCTTCGGAGAGACCGTTTCGAAATTGATGTGCGATCGATTGCACAGACCGGCCAAAATCAATTGGTGCGCCGCTCCAGAGCCCTGTTCTGACACTTGCCCTCTAGGCTACTTATTGGGGATCAAGTGGGTTTTCGCGGCCGAGTTTTGACTCGATCAATTGGAAGGCAAGATCACGGACAACGGCATCAGGATCTCCAGGGAATAGAGCTGTAGCGTGTATTCCTCTCTCGAAGAGGCTTCCTAAAACTACATTTCTTTCTGAGGATGGAATTTCAAATTTCACTAAGAGGTCTTGGGTTTTGGATTGTCGATTAAAGGCATGTTCGTGTGGAGTGTAGTAGAAGTTATCCTGTTCGATTTCCTTTGTACAAAATGTATACTGGCCGTTTTGTGCTTGATGCCGGGGATGAGGATTCATAACAGGACCAATTCCCTCGATCTTTGCCTCCCCTCCGATAGTCATTTTGCTCTGACCAACATATTCACGGAAGACATACACCGCCATATACTCATCGATCCCAGGTTCTGCAAAAGCAAAGAAACCCGCTACGTCATAGGACGATGACCAGTCCAATAGAGGCGAAGGAAAGCCTCGATGACGGAGATGCGCCATGTATTGCTTCAAAATGTGCGAATTTTTCGTCTGTCGAAATGAGTGGAGACTTTGGATCTGAAGATTTTCCTCGAGAAGGTGGCTTTCTGAAAAGTCAGATCTTAGGGTAGGCAGCGTATCGGCAACAATACGGCGGTAGTCGTTCATCGAGAGATCGCGCCCGCGCAGGTAGCGATCAAGTGTGGTTTCCAGCTTCCATGAATGGGCGTTAGCCTGCCCACGGAATAAAACGTCAGATACATAGCTTACGGGACCGGTCTTCAGTTGCTTATGTTCTCGCAAGAGGCCTTGCGCGACCTCCCGAAACTCTCGCCATGTTCTCATGCGGTTAGTTTTCATTCCGTTGGTCTCCTAGGTTTACTGTAAAATCCTCGACTTCGCCTGACAGTGTATAGTGCCCAGATCAGTTTAGGGAGTTGACATGAATTTAGCAGAACATAAACGTCAAGGGCCTTGGACATGGCCCAATCTAACTCCGAATTTACGATAGTTTTATTGTCGTAAAGCCATCATGCGCGCTTGGCGTTCCCAAAGAATGGGGCTTATTCTTTCTACTTCCGCATGATGGGTGTTCATCAAAGTCGTTATCGGTCCTGAATGATTAGTGGAGATGTTATCCCCTAAATCATTAATTTGTCTTAATTTCGGAAGGCTTGTCTTGAAGGCGAGTTCGGTAGTGAAAAACGTCATGAAGCAGATGTGCAGAATAGAGTTGGTCAAGGGCACGATAGCAGCTTCTGTGAAGCTGTTGTGCTCAGGAGTTCTCAAAAGCTCGTGGTTACCATCCTCAAGAGGATTTAGGTTCTGACCCAAAGTTGTTGTATGTTGATGAACGCCAAACTCTGTCAGAAATCCGTATCTTTTCCCTGCATCTTCGAAGACTCTTCGGGCTACAGATAAACATCGTGTTGTTTTCAGCGTATCCTTGTTCAGTTGGTCCATGAGTTCGTCTGACTGAGTGACAGCTATCATAACGGTGGCGTTTTCAAGCGCAGATCGAAGAATCGTACCGCCTGTGGAGTAAAAACCTTTCTCGGTTAGGAGTAAGGCTTCGATAAGATCAGCTCGAATGCCTTGGGCAATGCGAAAGACTTTCAAAACATTTGTCCACTTAAGATGGAATTCAGTAGAAATGCATTCCTCAATTAGGCCATCCAATTCGCTGAGCGCCTCCCATGCTATTTCCATCAGAGGTTTCATTTCTGAACTTTGAGAATTTAAATTCATTTTTCCCTGACTAATATTGTGAAGTAAATATTCGTCAGAATTTGAAAACTTTGAGTTCACCGGGGTACTTTTCCTGAAGGAATTTGTTATTTTTTTCAGATTCTTGAAGAACAAAGTCCATGTCGTGATGAAAGGGAGAATGAACAGTTTTAATTTTTCCATTTTCCTCCTTCCAAAGATTTACGCCGCCATTTAAAAAAAGATCTGAGAATTGGGCCGAAATTAAAAGTGAGCTTTGAATGCTATAGATAGTTGCCCACCTGATGCCAAGGTAATGATCGACGTATGGGGGAGTTATATGTTTATCAATCTCACAATCTCTGACGGCATAGGCTCCAGCAAAGCTCGCGAATGGATCATGGGTGAAGTTAGATTCAATAAATCGATACAGGGTGCTAATTTCAGGATACTGTTTTCCCACCTCTATGACCCACTTCTTGTCAATCACGTTGCCCTTCAGGAATTTGTCTAAGTTTTTTTCATCATTCGAAAGTTTGACTACCGCACTTACCTTTTCTAAGGAGGATTTAGCTAAGAGGTTCGGTCCTCTCAAAAAACCGTCCCCGAAAGAATCAATCGCTGAGACCAAATCAACGCGGGCATTATTAAGAAGCAAAAAGAGCGCCTCGCGTTGAGGAGAGCAGCGCCAATTTGCCGCAAACCAATCGAACTGAATGTCCCAAATGAATTGGGAAACTCTACACCACCTCCCAAGTATTCCGTCAAAATGGAGATTGAATTTTTCATTTGAGTTTGAGGTGATGCTTAAGATTTTTTCTTTTAAGTGAGTCGCAGGCATATCATTCTCTTGCTCCTTGTTAAAAAATCCCTTCGGTTTGCAAAAACAGATCTTTCTAAAGTAGAATCATTTTATGGGAAAGCCAATTGGATCTCCGAAAACGGGCGGTAGAAGGAAGGGAACGCCGAATCGAAGGACCCTCGATTTTCAGTCTTCATTAAATGAACAGGGTATCGACCTCGTTGCCGAGATCAGGAATCTTCTTCCAGTTCTCTCGCCAGACCAAAAAGCCAGCGTAATTTTAGATTTGTTGGCATACCTTTATCCCAAACGCAAAGCAGTCGAGCCAGTTATAGAATCTTCGGAGAATGGCCCTCAGATTGTAGTAATGCTTCCCGACAATGGAAGAAGTGCTAAGCTAGGATGAGATCCTTGTTCTGCATTGAGCTCCTCTCAAAGAAGTTCAGAGCCTTGGCGATTCTTGTGCATTTGAATTTCAGAATCCAGAGCCCCAGATTGTTCAAGGTTCGAAAGCGTAAGCAGGCAGCGCTCCTGGCTATCGTAGTATGCGAATTGGGTACGGAGACTTGGAACCTTGAGACAGTTCAATATTAAGAGGCCTTTCGGATCGCTTGGTTTTTGATCTTTGAAGCAATCGGGATTCGCTTTAAGAATATTTTCTGGATCAAGACTACTGCTGGCTGGAATGCAGCTCGCTCCGCTGGCGTCAACATTGGCAGCCCACCATTTAATCCCTTTTGGCTGATTGGCATTTGTATTTGGTGAAACCTTTTCAGGTTTGAATCTAGGGACAGGAACCGATGTGAGCAGGTATCCAAATATCCCGCTATACCCCCGTAAAATACCCCGAATGCGATACTGGTTTCCTTTTTTTAAAGCGAGCAAATCATTCAAGTCCTCTTTTTCGTAATAGACGAGCACTTTTGAGGATTTTCCATTGGCTCTGCAAGCAAATTCAACATATGGTTCACCATCAATAGCTTTGTCGATTTCAACAACGGCTAGCTTCCAATCGAACTCCCTATCGTGAAATTTACTGGTCCAAAGCTCTTCCTTTTGTAGTTCTGTTTTTTTAGAATTTTCTCCAAACAAATTCTCAATTTCTATGCATGTCTCAGCGACAACTTCAGGCGTCTTTACCTCAATCGCCTGTGCTGGAGTTTTATCAAAAGAAGATTCGCGTTCTCTATTGCCAAAAATTTTGGAAACTACGATCAACACAAAAATTATTCCAAAAATATATTTGAAAGCTTTTATCATATCGATCCTACTTTCGGGGAATGAGTCTTTGAATCGTAATTTTGGCATACCCGTCAAAGACAGGACCACCGTCATCAAATATTTCAGTAATGCTTGGCGTGCCTTGGCTACTGCGATAGTCATCTTCTCCTGTAAGGATAAAAGAAAGACTTACGCCAAGGGCCTTTGAGAGGCGTTTTACGGCTGAATAGTCTTCAGGCAAAGCCCCTCCTCGCCAATTATCAATTGTCGAGATCCCAACTTCAGCAATTTCGGCAGCCTTCCTCACGCTCATCGACTTTTCCGCCATCAGGCTTCGAAGGATTTTTGAAAATGGAGAAGGGGAGGTGCGCTTCCGTCTTTTGACAGCCATATTCAACACTCTTCGGATTCCACGTGTTCCAGACAACAAGATTCCTTTAATTCAGGTCGCGTCCGCTGTGACGGACAATAATTTCCCTTTTTGAATTGTTGGAAAACAGTTCTCATCCGAACACCTCGATCTGTTCAGAAATGCCTTTTTCCGAACGCTTCATGGTTTTTAGTTCTTCGGCGACGGTAGAGGCCGAGCACTTGGCAAGTTTTGCAATTTGCCTATAGGAGAAACCTTTAAAGTGAAGGCTCTGAATTAGTTCGCTCGGTCGAGTCCTGCGCCGGCCCAGCGTCTTGCCCTTGCTTCGAGCATTGATGAGACCGGTCTTCACTCGTTCAACGAGAATCTCTCTCTCGAGGCTCGTTAGCGCGGCCAAAATAGTGAAAACAAAGCGCCCTGTGCTTGTTCGCGTATCTAGATTCTCGCTAATGGAGATGAACGAAACCGCGTGTGCCTCAAATTTATTTAGACCTTCAAGTAGGTGAGTAACAGATCGTGCAAAGCGACTGAAGCTGTACACAATAACTGAAGAGACGTGACCGGCATCAACCGAAGCCATCAACCGATCGAGTTCGGGACGATGTGCTTTTGTTCCAGAAATCCCTTCGTCGGAGTAGATGACGTAGGGTCCGAGACCATGGGCCTGGCAATATGTGCGCAGGGCCAAAGATTGAGCTTCTAACCCAGTGGTTTGAATATTAGTGCTTGTGCGGCAATAAAGGGCAACATGCTTTGTTTCTATTGGTACCTCCACTAATAATTGTAACGCAAAGCAATATTAAAGTATATAATAAAATTGTTATACTATTTAAAGTTATTCAAAATATTGCTATAACAAGTATATGCGTATTGAAAAAAAGAAAGTCTCAAAGGATTACGGCCTGTATTGTTTCCGCCTATCCAAGGAAGATCGAGAGACGCTGAATTTCCATTTGGAGAAAGCAAAAGATAGACTGAATAGGGGAAGAAAAGCAGATGAATATGTTGTTACCGGCAATCAGATCCTATTTGAGGCAATCATGCTTGGGCTGCCATTAGTGAAGAAGGACTTATAGAGGACGAAAATAGTTGCTGGGTGGGACGGGTATGGGAAAACGACGTTATTTTTATGAACCTCAAAAGGTTAATATTTCTTCTTTTTCAGAAGTGTTTAAGGCGATTGGAAAAATGGAGGCCAAAAGTCGGAAACTAGATGATATGCTCTTGATTCCCAAAGATGTTGCTGGGTTAAGGAAAATTCTAAAAAAATTGAAGCGGACGGAATCCGAAATCAAAGCTGTCTTATCACAGTTCAAAAAAGCCACTGCAAAAGTGAAAAATAAATTGGTGTACATAGCGGCAGATTTTTCGATTAGAGAGTTTGAGCAGGTCTTCGCTGCATATAGCGAAGCTGGAGTTTCCCTGTCGGAACGACTACGGGGAGCTCTCGAAATTGTTGCCTCACAAAAATCTCAACTTAAGGACAAAGAAGGCAACAATGCTTTCCCAAATATTCAAGAAATGTACACAAAAGCCTCGGAAAGAAGAAGAAAACGGGATGCCGCTTTAAATCAGATTCTCTATGAAATGTCTCTAGAGCTGGGTGGTGGTCCAACCGTCCTATTTGAGACATTGCGGACCTATCCCAATTTTAGGCCGGAACACCTCGGAAAAGGTTTTAATGAAGCTTCGATTCGGGCACGCCTTGAAGAACATTTCGATCATTTGGTAACTAGACCGCAAAAACTAATAATTTAGGTCAAATCATTCTTTGCCACAAAAATATGAAAAACGATCTTAGAATGAATACCGGCACTCCCTTTGACTGAGGCCCAATTGGGGCTACATGGAGCGCGGGATTGGAATCTCAATAGTTTTGATCCTGCCTCCCCGAACTGGAGGCCCAAATGTCGAAAAAAAGAGAAAAATTAGAAAAACAATTACTTGAGGTCGTTGATCAGTATCGATCAATGATTCTTGATCCGATTGAGCACGAATTGGGACAAACGCCAAATTGGCGCTATCTGAGGTCGCGATTGTTAAAGGCGCTCGGAGATCGCGGCCTCGTAGGTCGAATTCGAGAAATACTTGAGAGTGAATTTAACAAAGGGAGTCAGTAATGACTAAGCAGGAATTGGAGCAGGAGTTCGACCAGCTTCTTGAAATGAACATCGAAAAAGGATTTTTAAGTCGCCATGAGGATGGTCGAATCGACATTACTCAAGAAGGCATAGTGGAAGCGAACAAGGTATATTCTCTTCCGTTCATAAGTATCGGGGAAGGTAATTGCATAACTGTCCCAAATGCATGGATTGAGGCGCTATGGTGCTTGTCTCAAATGTACAAGAGCGAGGGCGAAGATATCCGAAAATGCTTGATTCGACACTTCAGAAAAATTGGCATGCCGTTGCCGCGCATATTAAAGGTCATCGCCGAACTAGATTGGCTTGAAGAACTTTCGAGCAAAAATGGGAGGGCGATGTGAAGGTGAGCGCAAAGAAGATCGCCGAAGCCCTTGAAGGAAAACCAAGAGGAAGTGGCTGGACCGCTAGATGTCCGGCGCACAACGATACTCATCCGTCTCTGAGTGTAAGTGAAAGTAGCGATGGACGAGTATTGATCTATTGCTTCGCTGGCTGCTCGCAAGAGAGAGTCATCGATGCTCTCAAGAGGAAGGGCCTATGGTGGAGATCATGAAAATTGAATCTGCATTTCAAAAAATTGAAGAAATATTGAATAAAGAAGGTCGATGGACGCCAAAAGCCTTTGAAAGGTTTCAAGTATCTGCCCACGAAAGTATTCTATTCGTCCCGTTGTGGGGGGAAAAGGGAGGAGTAAAATACGACTTTGGAATTCTTGACCCAAAAACCAGAAAATCTATTGCACATAAACAGAGGCCAAAGGGCTGTAGCGCAGAATTATATGGGAATCTTGAATTCTTGAATTCTGAGGTCTGGATTGTTGAAGGGGAGTGGGATCTTTTTGCGGCATTTGAAGCTGGCCTTGTGTCTGTCGTTACATCGACCAATGGAGCAGGGTCTTTCTCAGAGAAAATGGCGAATCGACTTGCTGGAAAGGAAGTTCGAATAGTATTCGACAATGATTCAGCAGGCAGAGGGGGCGCAGAAAAAGCTGCCGCTTTACTAAAAAATCAAGGTTGCAAGATAAAGATTTTGGATCTTTCGGCATATGTGGAAGAAGCCGGAGATCTCAGAGATTTTTTTAACAATGGAAATACACTGGAAGATCTCCTATTGCTATGCAACTCCACAGAATATTTTATGTCTTCCGATGAAGCCGACGCTCAAAAAAATTCACGAAAGCTGAGAAGACTTAGTGACATTCCGCTGGGAGAAGTTTCGTGGTTCTGGCACAACATGATCCCGAGAGGGGCCGTGACTCTTTTGACTGGGGACCCAGGCAGCGGGAAATCAACGCTTGTCTCCTTTTTGGCAGCGACAGCATCGAAAGGTGGGTTTGTCTCGGATTCTCAACCCACTTCGTTACTTGCCGAACAGAGGGTTGTCGTTTTTTCAGTAGAAGATCCGCCGGAGCAGGTTCTAAAGCCTCGACTTTCAAAGTTTCACGCAAATGAGAAGAATATCTATGTTTATCACGAAATTCTCAACTTAGATGAGGTCGGAAAACTCACCATTCGTGAAGTCGTTGCTGAAGTGAGACCTTCATTTGTGGTGATTGATCCGATTGTCGCCTATCTTGGGGAAAAAATTGATACGTCTAAAGCCAACGCGGTGAGAGACAAAATGAACTTTTTCGCAAAGCTGGCGGAGGAGTTTGATTTAGCGATCTTAGTTGTCCGGCATATGGCAAAAGCGTCTCAGGGTATGGGGAAGCTCATCTATGCGGGGCATGGATCTATTGATTTCACAGCCTCAGTGAGGTCCGAACTGATGCTGCTGAGACATCCGACCAAAGATGATCTGAGATTGTTCGGCCAAGTGAAGAGCAACTTTTCGGCCCTGGAGCCGCACTATCAAATCGATTTGACCGAAGGTTATCCAGAACTCACCCAAGACACGTCAGGAGAAACTTTAGAAAAAGCGCTCTCTCGCATCGAATTAGAAATCAGAGTGTCGAATTTCCCGCATATTGTGCCACCCAATTTCCTGAATACTGTGCCACTCGATTTCCATGATTGTGTGCCAGTCGATTTCCTCGATGTTGTGCCACGTTATTTAGAATCCTGAGCAGTTC
>Ga0247844_1005137_pt1 | contig 16930 bp, 13 predicted proteins | sample LaCtaG_FD_192421 | JGI IMG/M metagenome (GOLD analysis project Ga0247844, IMG submission 192421) | Freshwater microbial communities from meromictic Lake La Cruz, Castile-La Mancha, Spain - LaCruzMarch201714.5m_1 | ecosystem: Environmental > Aquatic > Freshwater > Lake | place: Spain: Castile-La... | reverse complement strand
AGCATGCGCTCAATGATGTAGCGCTGGCGAATGCGGGCCCGTTGTGGGTTACTGATCGGGTTGTAGGCTGACGGTGCTTTGGGGAGGCCAGCCAGCATGGCAGCCTCCGCCACTGTGATGTCTTTTAGCGGTTTCCCAAAATAGGCTTCGGAAGCCGCTGCAAAACCATAGGCACGGTTGCCGAGAAAAATCTGGTTCATGTAAATCTCAAGGATCTGATCCTTGCTCAACATGTGCTCCAGCTTGAATGTCAGCAAAATCTCGTAAATCTTTCGCGTAAAAGTCTTCTCGGATGAAAGGTAAACGTTGCGCGCCACTTGCATAGTGATGGTGGAGGCTCCCTGGCTTTTGGCGCGCCCCAGGTTTGCAAGACCGGCACGGATGACACCCAAATAGTCGACTCCGCCGTGCTGGTAAAAGCGCGCATCCTCGATTGCCAGAACCGCGTTAGTCATCACTTTGGGAATTTCAGCGATGGGAGTCAGATTTCGCCTTTCTTCACCAAACTCAGCCAACAAGTCCCCTTCAGCCGAAAACACACGCAATGGCAGTTTGGGTCGATAGTCGGACAAATCTGAAATGTCCGGAAGATTGGGAAACGCAACAGCCAGAGCAAGCGCTATAACCATCAATAGGGACAGAGCCCCTGCACCTATCAGCCCTAATGTCCATAGAAGCAAACGCATGATCCAATGCATGGACGGATTCTGCTTGATCAAATTAGTACTATCTGTTCCCGACGATTTGGAATTGGAGGGCATAAAAGTGTCTGACGGTCACGTCGGCGTTATGAAAATCAAGCGTTCACTTGAATATCGGAAATTGGCCTCTGCATTGTTGCCGCAACTTGCATTCCCAACAAAATCTACTGCCTCATTTCCAGAAAGCAAAAAAAACGTCTGCTTTTGGCAACGCTTGAAATGACTTGAAACAGAAAAAACCTTTGCCGGACAAGGAGCTTACTGATAGCATTGAAGTGATTTCTTAAGTCTGACCGGCCATCGACCGGTATGTTTCAGGGGACCGTTTTGATCTCATTGGGGTCGTTATTCAGCAATCAGCCAGCGCCAATGTTTGGCTTGGATATCAGCTCGTCCAGTGTAAAGCTGGTGGAACTGGGGCGTGACAAAGCGGGCAACTTACTGTTGCAGTGCTGCGCGATAGAGCCTTTGGAACGTGGCTGGATTACCGATGGCAACATCGAAAAATTTGATGAGGTTGCCAACGCGTTGAAAAGACTTGTCAAGAAAAGCGGCACGAAAACCAAGAATGTCGCGATGGCGCTACCGCCATCTGCTGTGATTACGAAGAAGATTGTTCTGCCGGGCGGTATGTCTGACCTAGAGTTGGAGCAGCAGGTCGAGAATGAGGCCAATCAATACATACCTTTCCCATTGGACGAAGTGAGTCTGGACTTTTGCGTGGTGGGACCTAGTGCCAATTCTGCCGGTGATGTGGAAGTTCTCATTGCGGCCGCGCGCAAAGAAAAAGTGCAGGATATTCAGGGCTTGGCAGAGGCCGCTGGACTGACGCCGGTTGTGGTCGATGTCGAGTCTTACGCTTCTCGGTTGGCAGCCGGACGACTTATAGAAAATCTTCCGAACAAAGGCGCTGGGCTGATTGTGGCCCTGTTTGAGGTGGGTGCCCTGACCACCAGCATGCAAGTGCTGCGGGATGATGAGGTCTTGTACGACCGGGACCAGGCGTTCGGAGGTGCCCAACTGACCCAACTGATCGTTCGGCAATATGGATTCTCTCAAGAAGAGGCCGAAAGCAAAAAGCGCAGCGGTGAGTTGCCTGAGGACTATGAAGCGACAGTGTTGCGTCCTTTTATTGAGACGATGGTTCAGGAGTTGGGTCGCGCGCTCCAATTCTTCTTTACCAGCACGCCGCACAACAAAGTGGACTACATCATGTTGGCTGGTGGTTCTGCTGCCCTGCCAGGATTGACGGGGGCAGTAACTCAGCACACGACTTTCCCCTGCAATTTGCTAAACCCATTTGACGGAATGGAGATTGGGGATGGCGTCCGTCTGAAGAAGATGACCCGCGAAGCGCCGTCGTACCTGACGTCATGCGGTTTGGCATTGCGGAGGTTCGTGCCGTGATTCTAATCAACCTGCTTCCCCATCGAGAGGCCGCCCGCAAGCGTAGACGCGATGTCTTCAATGTGTCACTGGCGGCGTCAGCGATATTCGGCGGCCTTATCGCCTTGGCCGTCTTTCTTTGGTACCAGACGGCAATTTCTGTGCAGGAGGGTACAAATCGTGCCTTGGAGACAGAGATCACGAAACTTGAGAGTCAGATCAAAGACATCAGCGGCCTGGAAGCTGAAATTGCCGCGCTTCGGGCGCGCCAGCAAGCAGTTGAAGATTTGCAGTCGGATCGCAATTTACCTGTGCACTTGCTCACAGAGATGGTGAACCAACTTCCTGACGGAGTCTTTGTTTCAAAAATGATACAGGCTGATCAGGTGGTGACGATTAACGGGGTTGCCCAGTCGAACGAGCGCGTGGCTGAGTTAATTCGTAATCTTGCGAACAGAACGCCTTGGTTTACAAAGCCTGAACTGGTGGAAATTGTCGCGGGTACAGTTGCTTTGACACCCAAGGACCAAAGGCGCGTCTCCAACTTTGTTATCCGGGTTCGCTTGGTACGTGCCAGCGAGGCGGAAAAGGCAGCAGGAAAGTCCGCTGTTGCTGCGTCGGGTATGGCGTCCGTTGCTTCGGCACCGGTGGTGCCTGGTCCGGTTGCTGAAAAGAAATAGCAGGAATCCAAATGGCGACTAAATCATTAGGGTCAATTGATTTTGCTGGAATCCAGCAAAAAGTTGCATCCCAATTCAGGGATTTAGATCCGAAGGATCCCTCGGCTTGGCCACCAGTTCCACGCTATGGCCTTTTTGTTGTGGTAGCTGTTGCTGTTGTTGTTGGGCTTTGGTTCGCTTGGCTGAATGGATCTGACGAACTGCTTCAGCAAGAGCAGGAAAAAGAAGTCAAACTTCGCGCAGACTATAAAACCAAGCTTGCCAAGGCGGTGAACCTGGATGTGTTGAAAAAGCAACGCGAACAGGTGCAGCAGTATGTTACTCAGCTGGAGAAACAATTGCCCAGCAAAGCTGAAATGGATGCCTTGTTATCTGATATTAATCAAGCGGGCTTGGGGCGCAGTCTGCAGTTTGACCTTTTTCGACCTGGGCAGATAGCTGTCAAGGATTATTATGCTGAACTCCCGATTGCCATTAAAGTGAGCGGTCGTTACCACGACATTGGCGCGTTCGCATCGGATATTGCGAACCTGTCCCGGATTGTTACCTTGAACAATCTGAGTATTGTTCCAAGGTCCGATGGCAATTTGGTTTTGGACTCAACAGCAAAGACTTTCCGCTACTTAGACAAGGACGAGGTAGCAGCGCAGAGCAAAGCAACGTCCAAGGGAGTGAAGAAATGAAGCTCCAAAGGTCTTTGTTTGTACTCGCTTTGGCTAGCATTCTTTATGGTTGCGGGGCGTCCAGTGAAGACGATATTCGTCAATGGATGGTTGAAGAACGTAACCAGACCCGGCCTAAAGTTGCCCCTATTCCAGCGCCCAAACAGTTCAAGCCAGAGGCCTACACCAACGCTACAGCGATGGAGCCGTTTAGCAACCAAAAATTGACACAGGCACTCAAACGTGACTCTGCACAAGTTGCTGCAAATGGCGCTTTGGTTGCTCCGGAACTTGCGCGGCGAAAAGAACCCATGGAGTCTTTTCCTCTTGATTCGATGGCGCTGGTCGGAAGTATTATCAAGGCTGGCCAGCCGGTCGCCCTGGTTAGGGTTGATAACTTGCTTTATCAGGTCAAATTGGGAAGCTATCTGGGACAGAATTTTGGTCGTGTGATGAAAATCAACGAGACCGAAGTGACACTGCGTGAAATTGTGCAGGATGCAGCCGGTGAGTGGATTGAACGCGTTGCAACTTTGCAGTTGCAAGAGAGGTCAAAATGAATAGTCAGAACCAACGATTGGGATCGCGCATGTGGCACAGAACAATTTTCGCGGTTGCTCTTATGTGGAGCTTTATTGCGCAGGCGCAAACGGTTATTGAAGCAGTCAGTGGATCCGTTCAGGGTGGGTCTGAAGTTGTCCGCATAGACCTTTCCAAGGAGTTGACGGCGATACCTTCCGGGTTTGCAATTCAGTCACCAGCGCGGATTGCTCTCGATTTCCCGGGCGTTTCAAGCGCAATGGGGCGGTCTACCGTCGATCTGAACCAAGGCAACTTGAAATCGGTCAGCGTGGTGCAGGCGGGCGAGCGGACCCGGGTGGTCCTTAATCTAAAGAACGCCGCAACTTACAAAGCAGAGATTCAGGGTAAGTCGCTCTTGATTATTTTGGAATCAGGCGCGGCTAGCACACCTACAGCTGCAGTAGCTGCAACCTTTGCAGAAAATAGAAGTCGGGATTCGGCGCCGTTGAAGGACTTGGACTTCCGTAGAACGACAGAAGGTGCGGGTAGAGTAGTTGTTACCTTGCCGAACAATCAGGTAGGGGTAGATATCCGGCAGCAGGGACAAGCTCTCGTGGTTGAGTTTATGAAATCAACCCTTCCTGAAGGATTGCGCCGGCGTTTGGATGTTGCCGACTTTGGCACACCCATTAGGTCAGTGACAACCACCCAGTCTGGCGACCGGGTCAAAATGGTCATTGAGCCAACTGGTCAGTGGGAACATAGCGCCTACCAGAGTGACGAGCAATTTGTAGTGGAAGTGAAAGAGATAAAGGTCGATCCAAAGAAGCTGAGCCAAGGTGTTGGATATACGGGTCAGAAACTATCGTTGAACTTCCAGAATATTGAAGTGAGGTCGTTGTTGCAGGTAATTGCAGACTTTACCAATTTCAACATTGTGACGTCAGATTCCGTTAATGGTTCGGTCACTCTCCGGTTGCAAGATGTGCCCTGGGATCAAGCGCTGGACATTATTTTGCAGGCTAAGAGCTTAGGTTACCGAAAGAGCGGTAACGTCCTTTGGGTTGCCCCAAAAGACGAAATTGCGGCAAAAGAGAAGCTTGAGCTGGAGTCTGTTGCGTCAACCCAGAATCTCGAACAATTGAAGACGCAGTTTTTCCAGATTAACTACGCGCAAGCCAAGGATCTGGCGGCACAACTTGCTGCAGGGGGAGTCGTCGCAGCAGGAAGTATTTCCACTCCGAATGCACGCCTGTTAAGTGGAAGAGGCAGTGTGATCGCCATTGAGCGCACGAACCAGTTATTTGTGACCGACATTCCGAGTAAGTTAGAGCAAATCCAGGACTTGATCACAAAGGTAGATGTACCTGTTCGGCAGGTATTGATTGAAGCAAGACTCGTTGAAGCTTCAGATTCATTTGGAAAATCGCTGGGCGTGAAATTAGGTGCTAGCGACCTTCGGTCCAGGCAGGGCGGCGACGGTGGCTATCAATTGGGAAGCAACGGAGACCGCGTTGCTTTTGGAACAAGTTACGCAAATGCCGTTGCCACCAGCGGAGCCAATGGAATTGGCACAGGCGCTGATACAGGTGGGCAGTTTGTCAATTTGCCCGCGGCGGGACTTGGAGGAAATGCAGCTGCAAGCTTTGCACTTTCAGTATTTAACAACGCGGCGAACCGTTTCCTGAATTTGGAAATATCCGCCATGGAGGCAGATGGGAAAGGGAAGGTTGTCTCTAGCCCTAGAGTTGTGACGGCGGACAAGGTTTCAGCTGTGATTGAACAAGGGGAAGAACTACCCTACTCAACGCTAATTTGCGATGCAAAAGGAACCTGTACCCCAGGAACTTCATTCAAGAAAATCAATTTGAAGCTGGAGGTAACTCCTCAAATTACACCAGACGGTGGCATCATTTTGAAACTCGATATCAACAAAGATGTCGTCGGTAGGAGCACCCCCCTTGGATTTGGTGTCAACAATAAGCATGTCAAAACCGAGGTCTTGGTCGATAACGGCGGAACTGTGGTCATAGGCGGCATATTTGAAGAAACAGAGAATACCGATGAGTACAAAGTACCCCTCCTGGGCGATTTACCGGGGATCGGGTATTTGTTCAAGTCAAAAACCAAGCAGATTGTGAAGAAGGAGTTGTTGGTCTTTATTACACCCAAGTTGGTCCCTGAACGCAGTGCGGTGCGTTAATCCGAGTAACACGACAACACAACCAGAGCTCATCATGCGAATTTTTTCCTATTTGACGACCTGCTTGATTGCAGTTTTGCTTTCCGCTTGTGGTGGTGGGGGGGGCAATCCCGGGACGTCGAGCGGCACTACTACCAATACAACTACCTGTACTACAACTCAGTCGTTGATTGATGGAGTTTGTGTCTCTCGAACCACTGCGACTGCCACAAAGCTGACGGTCCAATTGCAGGATACGAAAGGAGCCACTGTTCAGTCCATCCCCGTCAATGGCGGAGGCGTGCTGGTCTTGACATTGACCGATACCACCAACAAGCCCGTCGCGAACAATACGGTGGTAGTTGGCGAGAGCAATGGTAGCTTGGTCCTATTTCCGAATGGGCAGAAGGGTGTAACAAATAGCGAAGGAATAACACGTATCAAAGTTGAACGGGTAAATACGTTGCGCTTTGGTAGCGGAACTTTTACGGCGAATTTCGTAGGGCAGGCGTTTTGCTATGTTTATGACAAAACTTTAGGGTGTTTTGACTCGTCAAGTGCATCACTTGATGCTCGTGTAGATCCACCGCTTCTGAAGCTGGCCTTGGCTGACTCAACCGGCACGCCAACAAATGGTATTGGGATCTCTGGCTTCACCACACTGAGGGCCACTTTGAAGTTTGAAGATGGAACTCCAGTGGTACAGAAACGAGTGGATATTACTGGAGACTTAACCAAGATCAGTTTCCCCGAAGGGGATTCTCAGCTAACTGATGACTCTGGGGTTGCAACGATAAAAATCAAACGAGCTTCTGAGAATGTCACTGGGGCAGGAACACTTCAAGGTTCATCGACAATAACCGGATCGAATTCGTCTGGTGCATCCTCTGACACGGTTGTCACAGCCATTCTGGATTACACCGTGGGGGTTGCCAGATTAACATTAAGCAACCTGGATGTTGGGGCGTCCACGCTCTCGGCGTATGGAACAAGACCGGTATCTGCTCAGGCGAACATCAATGGTGTCGCTTCGACGACGGTTCCAGTTCAGATTACCTTTGCAGCGTCTTGTGGTCAGGTGTCGCCGACTACTGTGTTGACTAATGGCAGCGGTATTGCTGCCGCGAGCTATACCGCAACAGGTGCCAATACTGCGTTGGGATGCGGGGGCCGCACCGTAGTGATTTCCGCGAGTGCAGTCGGCGCCGATGCGTTGACTCAGCAACTGACGGTACTCCCTGCGCCAGCAACCAATTTAAGCTTTGTTATTCCGGCCGATCCGACGAAGATGCGTATTTACCTCGCCAATTCGGGTGGGCCGACGCAAGCGATCGCTCAATTCGTTTTGACGAATGCGCGGGGCGAAGCACTGATGGGACAGGATGTGCAATTGACCTTGAAGACAGTCAACGGGGGAATTCCCAAAGCCACTTTGGGCACCGTCGGCAATGTCAGTCCCGTGATTGTTACGACGGATTCTGAAGGTAAGGTGTCAGTTCCGGTGTTTTCCGGCACGGTTCCGACCAACGTGTTGGTCAATGCTGCGCTCGTGTCGAACTCGGTCGTACAAACGGATTCGTCGTTGCTGGTTATTGCATCGGGGCGTCCGGCGCAATCTCGCATGAGCCTGTCGCTTGGCAAGTTTGCCATCAGAGGCTACAACTTTGATGGAGAGGAGACTACGGTCACCATGTCTCTGGCGGATCGTCAGGGCAACCCAGTGCCGGATGGTACGGTCGTCAATTTTGTTACTGAAGGTGGGGTAATGATTCCTCCAACTTGTACCACTGGAGGGGTCGCTGGCAACTCGCAATGTACTGTAAAGATCCGGACGCAGAACCCGCGTCCCGTAAACGGTCTTGTCTCAATACTGGCGTACTCGGCTGGCGAGGAGGACTTTGTTGATGCCAATTTCAACAATGTTTACGATTGCGGCGAATCCTTCACAGACCTGGGAACGGCGTATCGGGATGACACTCAGACTGCGGACTCCGGTATCAAATCTTTTGTGACCGGTGAGTTTTCGGTCCCCAGAAGTGCTTCTCCATCAGAGTGCAAGGTGGGTTCCATTCCTTCTCCCACCGTAGGTGATGGGGTCTGGGGTGCTTCCGATGTGCGCCAGCAGGCTCTCATTGTGTTCTCGACTGACGATGTGAGTTTTGCAAATCCAAAATTTGTGAGTTCTATTGATGGGGCGTGGGGGACCAGCATCACCACCCGGCTGGATGTTTCTATTCAGGACATGCTCGGTAACAGTGTGCCAACTGGTAGTACATTGACGGCGGTGGTGTCGGACAACACGCAATTTACTCCATCTTTCACCCCCCCTGGGAAAACCGCAACCGTTGGTGTCTGCACTCTGAATGGTCAGTCGCACACCGCTGTTCCCAATTCTTTGGTGCCGCTGGGCTTTAGCGTATTCCTGAAGGAGTGTGTCAGTGGAGATCAGGTGAAAATAACCGTTGATACCCCTGCCGGATCAACAGCCACCACTTTTGTCGTGCCTTAATCAAGGCGGGACGAGGATCTAGCGCACTTGATCTCTCTTGTCGGTCTCCCCGGCTCCGGAAAATCAACCGTCGGTCGTCAGCTCGCCCGGCGGTTGAAAGTACCCTTCTTCGATTCTGATCACGTCATCGAGGATCGGTTGGGTTACTCTATTCGCGAGGCCTTTGAGCGTGACGGTGAAGCATGCTTTCGGGATCTGGAAGAGGCGGTCCTGGATGAGTTGTCCCAACATCCAGACGCAGTCATTTCAACGGGTGGAGGAGCGGTATTGCGACCTGAAACGCGCAACCGGTTGCATGCGCGAGGGCAAGTGGTCTACCTTAACTCTGCTCCTGACGAACTGTTTCGGCGCCTGCGCCACGATGTCAATCGACCACTTCTGCAGGTGGCAGATCCATTGACCCGCCTACGTGATCTCTACGCAATCCGCGACCCGCTGTATCGCGCTACAGCCCACTTCATGGTCGAAACCGGTCGGCCCTCGGTCGCCAGGTTGGTAAACATGATTGTGACGCAACTCGAACTCGCCGCTCCAGCGTCAACCACCAGTTCCGCTGCAAGTAACTAGGCTCGGCGTTAACGGCCAGGTAGCGGGCGTATCAATAGGGCAGGCCTATCCTCTAAACTCGTTACCTATGAATGAACCGATTCCATCTTCACGTGTCCATATCGACTTGGGTGAGCGCAGCTACCCGATTCTGATTGCTGCGGCTTTGCTCGACGATGCAGCGACTTTCGCTGATATTCCCAATGGCGGTGCGGCGATGATTGTCAGCAACGTCACGGTGGCTCCGCTGTATGCACAGCGCCTGCAGGCAGCCTTGGCAGGTCGGTTCAAAACCGTTCATCTCGTCACGCTACCCGATGGGGAGGAGTACAAGAACTGGCAAACCCTCAACCTGATTTTCGATGCATTGCTGGCTCACGAATGTGACCGCAAGACTGTGCTGTTTGCACTAGGCGGTGGTGTGGTGGGCGATATGACGGGCTTTGCCGCTGCGAGCTATATGCGCGGCATTGCGTTTGTACAGGTCCCCACCACGCTCTTGTCCCAGGTGGACTCATCGGTTGGGGGCAAAACTGGCATCAACCACCCGCAAGGCAAGAACATGATTGGTGCTTTCTACCAGCCGCTGCGGGTAGTCTGCGATCTGGACACGCTCAAAACCCTGCCTGCGCGCGAGCTCAGTGCGGGGCTGGCGGAGGTGATCAAGTACGGTCCTATTGCGGACTTGGCTTTTCTGGACTGGATCGAAGCCAACATGGAGCGATTGCTGGCGCGTGACGTAGACGCCCTGGCCCACGCCGTGCAACGCAGTTGCGAAATCAAGGCCTGGGTTGTAGGCCAAGATGAACGCGAGTCCGGGCTGCGTGCCATTCTCAATTTCGGCCACACCTTTGGGCACGCCATCGAGGCCGGCATGGGCTACGGCAAATGGCTGCACGGCGAAGCCGTGGGTTGTGGCATGGTTATGGCAGCCCAGCTTTCGTGTGAGTTGGGGCTGGCGGATGCGGCTTTCGTTCAGCGCTTGCGCACCGTGATTCAGCGTGCGGGCCTGCCAGTCATTGGCCCCAGGCTGAATGCGGATGACAACGCGGGTCGTTATCTGGAGCTGATGCGTGTGGATAAAAAGGCCGAGTCTGGGGAAATCCGTTTTGTCGTCATCGATGGCCCCTCCCGTGCGAGCGTGCGCGGCGCACCAGATGAGGCGGTACGAAAGGTACTCGCTGCGTGTTGTGCTTGAGTTGCTATAGTTATAGTAGCAAACTATCAATATTCTACGGGGGCTAGATGCCATTTTTAACCACATGACGCTGGCGCCATATGCCTGCGACCCGGCCAGGTCACGCGGTAGGCGATTTGCCGAACCCGCCGCGCCCACCCGCACCGTATTTCAACGGGACCGGGATCGCATAGTCCACTCGACCGCGTTTCGGCGCCTGGTCTACAAAACGCAAGTATTCCTGAACCACGAAGGCGACCTGTTTCGCACGCGGTTGACCCACTCACTGGAGGTAGCTCAGCTTGGGCGGTCAGTTGCACGCTCTCTGGGTCTGAATGAAGATCTTGTTGAAGCCATCGCGCTGGCCCATGACCTGGGCCATACCCCGTTCGGGCACGCCGGGCAGGATGCGTTGAACGATTGCATGCGCGAACATGGGGGCTTCGAGCACAACTTGCAAAGTCTGCGTGTGGTGGACCATCTGGAAGAGAGCTATCCGCAATTCAACGGAATCAACCTCACCTTTGAGACGCGCGAAGGCATTTTGAAGCATTGCAGTCGCGAGACTGCTCAAATTCTGGATGGTCGGGAGCCAGGCGGTGTTGCAGGGCGATTCCTCGACGGCACGCAACCCAGTCTGGAGGCACAACTCTGCAATCTGGCGGACGAAATTGCTTACAACGCCCATGATATTGACGATGGCGTTCGTTCCGGTCTGATAAGCCTGGATCAGTTGCAGGAAGTGACTCTCTTCGAGGGCTTTCATGACCAGGTTTTGAGCGAGTACCCTGAATTGGCACGACCGCAAAACCAGCGACGCCTGCTGTTCGAAACTATTCGGCGTATGCTCAGCGCCCAGGTCTATGACCTGATCGCCATCAGTCGTGCAGCACTGGATGTTGCCAAGCCACAAAGCGCGGACGATGTAAGACAACTGGGACCCATGTTGTCCTTTGGTGAGGATATGCGCCGCCGATCGGCCCAGCTCAAGCAATTCTTGTTTCGCAATCTGTACCGCCATCCGCAAGTTATGCAGACGACCGCATTGGCCAAACAGGTCGTACGAGAATTGTTCGCGGCCTACCTGGCAGAACCCAGCGAGTTGCCGGTGACGTTTGGTGTCGGTATCGAGGATGCGCTTGGACGGGCAGCCCATTTCGAACCGACGATGCGGGTAATCGCCGACTATATTGCTGGCATGACCGACCGGTTTGCTGCGCGTGAGCACGAGCGACTGACCGGCCAGCGCCTGCTGGGTGGATGACTAAAAGCCCGTGTGTAAATCAGAGACCTTAAAATGCGCACTTGAGCAGAAGCGTATGCCGGAGGGGCAGTGAGTTTTCTTAACCAGTTGAAGTTGCAGGCCAGCGCGCTAGAGGTGGAGCAGTCGCAAATACTGCAAGACCTGGAGGCAAACGCTGTCATGACTGAGCGAGCGTGCAAGATGGTGTCCCTGTATGTTCAAGACTTGGCGCGCCATCTCAGCGTCATATCACCAAAGGGCCCAGCGTTCTCGCTAGACGGAAAAACACCGTGGCCCCCTATGAAATTGTCGGGTTTCCGAGCGGATACGCGCAAGAAAAAGCTGCGCGACAAAGATGTTTTTGATTACGTCGCCATGGGTTGGGACATTGTTCCACTTGAGGGGGTGCCAATTGCAGGTTCCGTGAGCGTGAACTTTCCACCTGAATTGGAGCGAGTGCAAAAACGGTTGGCGTTTGGGCATGTTGAACATGAACGCAAAAGCGTGTTGCATCCCGAAAAAAATACCTTGCAAGCTATACGCTTTGACTACACCACACGGGCACGCGGCAACATCACCATCACGGCCGACCATGACAAAGCGCACTTGGTATTTCGTGTGGCCAATGCGGACGGGTTTGGTGTCGTCACCACGAACTGGGGCGCTGAGCTCATTGATAATGCACTGCTCGATGAAATGGCCAAGCTCGTAGTGGCCCAACCCAATCGATTTGCATGAGCCTGGCTGCGCAACCTGACGATGCACAGGTCGAGGAGGACACCCGCCGTTGGCTGCAACGCGCGGTCATCGGCCTGAACTTGTGTCCGTTCGCCAAGTCGGTGGACGTCAAGGGGCTGGTTCACTATGCCGTCACGCGCTCCGTTGGATTCAAAGACTTGTTGGCCGACTTGAAGTTGGAGCTGAATGCGCTTGCAGCCCTCGCGGATAGTGAGCGAGATACTACACTTTTTATAGCGCCTGACGGATTGCAAGACTTTCTGGAGTTCAACGACTTTTTGACGCAGGCCAGCCGCTTGCTCGCAAAAATGGATTTTGAAGGCGTGTTCCAGATCGCGAGTCTGCACCCCCAATACCAATTCGCCGATGCCCCGGCTGATGCTGTTACCAATTTCACCAACCGCTCACCCTATCCCACACTGCACTTGCTGCGGGAGGCCAGTATTGACAGGGCCGTGAAGGCCTTTCCCCACGCAGAGGCCATTTTCGAGACCAATATGCGGACCATGGAGCGCATTGGTCACGCGGGCTGGGCGGCGTTGGGTGTGGATGCCTCCCCGCGTGGCAAGATCCGGCCATGAAGCAACACAAAAGTGCCAAAGTCGCGGCAGCATCCAACGGCGCGCCGGGCACCAAGCCAGCACCAAATATCCCGCTGGCCGATGAAGTGCGTCCCGGGCAAAGTGTCGAGCTGCTCAAGGAGCTTCACATCCTCACCCGCGAGGGCAAGCTCAACCAGGACTCCAGGCGTAAGCTCAAGCAGGTTTATCACCTTTACCAGTTCATCGAGAAATTGCTGCTTGAATTGCCCGAAGGCGGCAAGGGTGCCACGCTGGCCGACCATGGTGCAGGCAAATCGTACCTGGGGTTCATCATTTACGACCTGTTCTTCAAGGCGCTCAAGAGCGGCCACATTTACGGAATAGAGACCCGCCCCGAGCTGGTGCAAAAGTCGCGTGAATTGGCAATTCGCCTCGGATTCGATGGCATGTCGTTTCTCAACTTGAGCGTGGCAGAGGCAACCGGGTCCGATGCCCTGCCCGACACCATTGACGTTGTCACCGCACTGCATGCCTGTGACACTGCTACCGACGACGCCATCGCCTTTGGTCTGAAGAAGCGGGCGCGCTTTCTGGTGCTGGTACCCTGTTGCCAGGCAGAAATTGCCCGCAGCCTCAACGCCAGCAAAGCTTTATCGCTCAACCGCACGCCTCTGGCCGAGTTGTGGCGCCACCCGCTGCACACCCGCGAGATGGGCAGCCAGATCACGAACGTACTGCGCTGCCTGTACCTGGAAGCCTGCGGCTACAAGGTCACCGTAACCGAGCTGGTGGGCTGGGAGCACAGCATGAAGAACGAACTCATCATTGCCCGGCGCACTGGCAAACCCCACCTGGCCGCTGCCCAACGGTTGCAGGCGCTGTTGCAGGAGTTTGGTTTGACCGCCTTGCTGACAACACGCTTTGTATGGCCCGCCTTGCCCGGCTGACTCTGGCGGGTCATCCACACCACGTTATCCAGCGTGGCAACAACCGCCAGGCCATTTTCGCCACCGCGGCGGACCGTCAGATGATGCTGGACCTGCTGGACGAAAATGCCCGCAAGTTCAACGTTGCCATCCACGCCTATGTGCTGATGGACAACCACTTCCACTTACTGGCCACACCCCAGACCGTGGACGGACTGCCGCAAATGATGCAGGCCGTGGGGAGGCGCTACGTGCGCTACTTCAACGACAACCAAAGACGCACGGGCACTTTGTGGGAAGGACGCTATAAATCCACACTGATCCAGACCGAACGCTATCTGCTGGCTTGCATGGCTTACATCGACCTCAATCCGGTGCGTGCTGCAATAGCCGTGCAGGCCCAAGACTATGCCTGGTCCAGCCATGCGCACTACATCGGCTTGCGTATTGACAAACTGGTTACGCCCCACGCGCTGTACTGGAATCTGGGCAACACACCATTTGCCCGCGAAGCCGCCTACGCCGAATTGGTGCAGGCGGGTGTCAGCAATGCCAAACAGGAAGCCTTGACGGACTCTGCGCTGCGTGGCTGGGCCTTGGGCGACCCGGATTTTGTAAAAAGATTGCAGAAATTGACGGAGCGTCGTGTGTCAAAAAGTGAGGCTGGCCGTCCACTCGTTGTGCGGAAAACAACCAAAGAATAGGGCTCTAGACCTCTCCGGTACTCATGTAATTGCTATCATTTTTAATTTGTCCCTAATTAATTCTTGATTAATTTCATCAGTAAATAATTGGAATCTGACCCCAATTGTTCTACTTGGCATCTTTGTTGCATTGCAGTATTCTTCACTTCCATTGAAATTTTCAGGAGAGCGCCATGACCACGGCAGCCGAAATCCAACATCTTCAGAACAACGGTTTGTATTCCACGGAGCACGAGCATGACGCCTGCGGTGTCGGCTTTGTGGCCCACATCAAGGGTACGAAGTCGCACGATATTGTCAAGAACGCGCTGAAGATTCTGGAGAATCTGGACCACCGGGGTGCGGTGGGTGCGGACAAGCTCATGGGCGACGGCGCCGGCATCCTGATCCAGTTGCCTGATGCGTTGTACCGCGAAGAAATGGCCGCTCAGGGTGTAGCCCTGCCGCCACCCGGCGAGTACGGCGTAGGTATGATTTTCCTGCCCAAGGAACACGCTTCGCGCCTAGCCTGTGAGCAGGAAATGGAACGCGCCATCAAGGCCGAAGGGCAGATATTGCTGGGCTGGCGTGATGTGCCGGTGAACCGGGACATGCCCATGTCGCCCACCGTGCGTGAAAAAGAACCCGTTTTGCGCCAGGTCTTCATCGGTCGTGGCGACGATGTCATCGTGCAGGACGCGCTGGAGCGCAAGCTGTACGTTATTCGCAAGACCGCAAGCGCGAACATTCAGAACCTGAAGCTTAAGCACAGCAAAGAGTATTACGTGCCCAGCATGAGCAGCCGCACGGTGGTCTACAAGGGTTTGCTGCTGGCGGATCAGGTGGGTGTGTATTTCCATGATTTGAGCGATGCGCGCTGTGTCTCGGCCCTGGGCCTGGTGCACCAGCGCTTCTCTACCAATACCTTCCCCGAGTGGCCACTGGCCCACCCGTACCGCTATGTTGCCCACAACGGCGAAATCAACACTGTCAAAGGCAACTACAACTGGATGAAGGCGCGCGAAGGCGTCATGTCGTCCCCGGTGCTGGGCGCCGATTTGCAGAAGCTCTACCCCATCAGCTTTGCTGGACAAAGCGACACGGCAACTTTTGACAATTGCCTTGAACTGCTGACCATGTCTGGCTACCCGTTAAGCCAGGCCGTGATGATGATGATTCCCGAGCCATGGGAAAACCACACCATGATGGATGAGCGCCGCCGCGCTTTCTACGAATACCATGCCGCCATGCTGGAGCCGTGGGACGGCCCGGCCTCCATCGTGTTCACCGATGGTCGCCAGATAGGCGCCACGCTGGACCGCAACGGCCTGCGCCCCTCGCGCTACTGCATCACCGATGACGACCTGGTCATCATGGGCTCAGAATCCGGCGTGCTGCCGGTGCCGGAGAACAAAATTGTGCGCAAATGGCGCCTGCAGCCCGGCAAGATGTTCCTGATCGATCTGGAGCAGGGTCGCATGATTGACGACCAGGAGCTCAAGGCGAATCTGGCCAACAGCAAACCGTACAAACAGTGGATTGAAAACCTGCGCATCAAGCTGGACGATGTCGTATTTTCAGAGCGCCGTGCGGACGTTGCTTTGTCTAAAGTGGTGGCAGGCGTTGAGCCAAAACGTGCAACGGACAAGGTCGCATTGCTGGACCGCCAGCAGGCATTTGGTTTCACCCAGGAAGACATCAAATTTCTGATTGCCCCGATGGCCACTGCGGGTGAAGAAGCCATCGGGTCCATGGGCAACGACAGCCCGTTGGCTGTACTGTCTGACAAGAACAAACCGCTGTACAACTACTTCAAGCAACTGTTTGCGCAGGTGACCAACCCGCCAATCGACCCGATTCGCGAAGCCATTGTGATGTCGCTGGTGTCCTTCATTGGCCCTAAGCCGAACCTGTTGGACATCAACCAGGTCAACCCGCCCATGCGGATGGAGGTGAGCCAACCGGTGCTGGACTTTGCCGACATGGCGAAGTTGCACAGCATTGAGAAACATACCCAGGGCAAGTTTCGCAGCTACACACTGGACATTACCTATCCCCTGGCCTGGGGTCACGAGGGTGTGGAGGCCAAACTGGCGTCTCTGTGCGCCGAGGCGGTGGACGCCATCAAGGGCGGCAAGAATATCCTCATCATCAGCGACCGCGGCGTGGGTTCTACGCAGGTTGCCATCCCTGCGTTGCTGGCACTTTCCGCCATTCACCAGCACCTCGTCGGTGCTGGCTTGCGCACGACGGCTGGCCTTGTGGTCGAGACCGGTACGGCGCGCGAAGTGCACCACTTCGCCGTGCTGGCGGGCTATGGCGCCGAAGCCGTTCACCCCTACCTGGCCATGGAAACACTGGTGGACATGCACAAGGACCTGCCTGGCGATTTGTCGGCTGAGAAGGCGATTTACAACTACGTCAAGGCGGTTG
>Ga0247844_1005134_pt1 | contig 16937 bp, 12 predicted proteins | sample LaCtaG_FD_192421 | JGI IMG/M metagenome (GOLD analysis project Ga0247844, IMG submission 192421) | Freshwater microbial communities from meromictic Lake La Cruz, Castile-La Mancha, Spain - LaCruzMarch201714.5m_1 | ecosystem: Environmental > Aquatic > Freshwater > Lake | place: Spain: Castile-La... | reverse complement strand
GTAGGAAAAGCGCTTATTTTATCTGAAATTGAAAAGGCAACACTTCCTGAACACATTAAAAATAGTGTAAAAGATAAGCTCGGTGAAATTGATGGTGGAACTAGAGATTTATACTATTAATCGGAGGTAAAAGTGAGAGTTGAGAGCGATTTTTTAGGGGATAAGAGTTTAGAGGATAGTGAACTTTATGGAGTGCAAACCAAAAGAGCGGTAGAGAATTTTGCCATTCGTTATTCAAGGACGAACATAGATTTTATCAAGAGTTTGGTGTTGGTAAAATTAGCAGCAGCGAGAGCGAATTTCAGAGTGAAGAAACTTTCGAAAGAGAAGTTAGACCTTATTGAAAAAGGGGCATTTGAACTGCTCACAGGTAAATATAATGACCAGTTTGTCACACCTGCCATACAGGGAGGGGCAGGAACTTCTATCAATATGAATGTAAATGAAGTTTTGTGCAATGTAGCCCTTCAACTAGGCGGGCATAAGGTGGGGGAGTACAGTGTGCTTCACCCTCTTGATGATGTGAATATGAGCCAATCAACCAATGACAGTGTGCCAACAGCGTTAAAAATTACTGCCATTAAGAAAATTAACATCTTGGTAGAAGAGCTTATGGAGTTGCAAATGAGTTTGCAAGAGAAAGAGGGCGAATTTGCCAGTGTGAAAAAGCTAGGACGTACACAGCTAAAGGACGCTGTTGAGACGACACTTGGGGCGAGTTTTGGCGCGTTTGCCGAGTGCATTTCAAGGGACCGTTGGCGACTGTATAAAGCAGAAGAGCGTGTGCGACAAGTGAATATGGGTGGGACGGCCATTGGAACAGGTGTAGGGACTACGCCTGAGTATCAGTTTTATGTGGTAGATGAGCTTCAAAAGCTCACAGGGCTTGGAATTTCGCGCGCTGAAAATTTAATTGATGCTACGCAAAACCTAGACCCTCTTGTTGAGGTAAGCGGACTTTTGAAAACGCTAGCAGTAAATTTAAGCAAGATATCCAACGATTTAAGGCTAATGGATTCAGGGCCTCAAGCAGGACTCTGTGAGATACAGCTTCCTCCTTTGCAACCTGGCTCTTCCATTATGCCAACAAAAATCAACCCTGTTGGGCCGGAGTTTGTGAAACAGATATATTTTAGAGTGTTTTCAAACGATGTGCTTATCAGCATGGCAGCGGCAGAAGGGGAGTTTGAGTTGAATGCATTCTTTCCAATCATAGCAGATTCGCTGCTAGAAAGCTTAGAAATTTTGACCACGGGAGTGAAATTTTTAGCAGAAAAGGTGATTAAAGGCATTATTGCTAACCGAGAGAGATGCCAAGAGTATGTTGAAAAGAGCACCATAAAAGCAACGAAATTCATTGATAAGTTAGGGTATGTGAAACTGGGGAAATTGATGAAAGAGGCGATTGAGATTGGTGAGCCTATCGAAAAATACATTGAAAAATTTTTAGAAGTAGCCGAAGAGGTCGAGTAATTATTCTAGCCATTATCATTTTTAGCTATGTATAAGAAGAAAGATGTTAATTTGTCATTCCGGTCACAACGTGTACCGGAATCTACTCTTGATGTGTTCAAAATCATAGATACCAGCATCTCCGGTATGACAAAGTAAGAAAAACTCATATATGATTACAACACCAAGAACATTATGATTACCATACAAACAAAAAATATTATAAGTGAGGTGCGTTATGCAAAAAACACCGAGTGCAAATAGATTGCATATAGCCATTTTTGGAAGACGCAATGCAGGAAAATCCACGCTGATTAATGCCCTTGCCAACCAAAAATTATCCATAGTTTCAGATGTGGCAGGGACGACCACTGACCCTGTGTATAAATCCATGGAGATTCTTCCCATTGGTCCAGTGGTTCTCATTGATACCGCAGGGATAGATGATGAAGGGGCACTTGGAGAGCTACGCATTGAAAAAACAAAAGAGGTGATGAAGCGTACCGACCTTGCCATTGTGACTGTCAGTGCAGAGTCAGGAATGACACCTTTTGATTTAGAAATTATTGAAATGCTTCGTGAGAGAAAGATTGCCATCATTCTAGCCTTCAATAAAATTGATATTTTTCCACCAACGGGTGAGCAGATTGAAAAGATTGCACGGCAAGGCTTTCCTTATATTACTCTCTCAGCTTCAGAAAATATAGGGATACATGAGTTGAAAAAATGTATTATAGAGCATAGCCCAAAAAGTTTTGAAGAGCCTGCCATTGTAGCAGATATTGTTAAAAGTGGTGAGGCGGCAGTGCTTGTTATTCCAATAGATACAGGAATGCCAAAGGGAAGGTTGATATTGCCACAAGTGCAGACCATGAGGGATTTGCTTGATGGGGATGCTATCATGCACATCTCAAAAGAGAGAGAGTTGAAGTGGTTGCTCTCTACATTAAAAACAAAGCCAAAGTTGGTCATAACAGATTCTCAAGTATTTGCAAAAGTTTCAGCCGATACGCCAAGTGATATTATGCTAACCTCCTTTTCAATTCTGTTTGCACGGTATAAGGGCAATTTGCTTTCATTGGTTAAAGGGGCAAAAGCTTTAACACAACTTAAAGCAGGGGATAAAATTTTAATCGCTGAAGCATGTACACATCATCAGCAAGCAGATGATATTGGTAAGGTTAAAATTCCTCGCTGGATTCGTCAATATATCAATCCAGATGTTGTGTTTGAATTTACCAGTGGTAGAGAGTTTCCAGATAATTTGAAAGAGTATAAAGTTGTGATACATTGCGGTGGGTGTATGATTAACAGGAAAGAGATGTTGACGCGTATTGATGCGTGCGAACTGCACTCTGTCCCTATTGTGAATTACGGGGTTGCTATTGCAGCCATGCATGGAATATTAGATAGAGCGTTGCAACCCTTCCCAGAAGTGTATGCAACTTGGAAATCTTAAAAGTGAGGGTATAATGAAAGACTACTATGAATTAAGCATAAACGGCGAATTTACAAGAGAGCATATCAAGGAGATACTGCTTGAAAGTGACCCTGAAAAATTAGAGGCCATTTTTACTCAAAGTTATAAAATGAAAGAGAAGATGGTAGGAAAAAAGGTATATTACCGTGGCATCATTGAATTTTCTAATATCTGTGCGAAGGATTGCTACTATTGTGGTATTAGAAAGAGCCAAGAGGGTGTTGAACGTTTCACTATGAGCGAAGAAGAGATATTAGAGATGGCGAAATGGGCCCATGATAACAACTATGGCTCAGTAGCCCTACAATCAGGCGAGATTCAATCAGAGGAGTATACTGCGAAAATAGAGCGAATTTTGCATAAAATCAAAGAGCTTAGTGGTGGTGAGTTAGGAGTAACCCTTTCGCTTGGAGAGCAAACCAAAGAGACATATGAGAGATGGTATAAAGCAGGAGGGCACCGATATCTTCTTAGAATCGAGACAACCAATCCTGAACTTTATGCTAAAATGCACCCAGCGGACTCTCTTCACTCATGGCATACACGCGTTGAGTGTTTGAAAAATCTGCGAGAAATTGGCTATCAAGTGGGAACAGGGGTAATGATAGGACTCCCTTTTCAAACGGTCGAGGATTTGGTAAATGATATTCAATTTTATAAAGATATGGATATCGATATGATTGGAATGGGTCCCTATATTTCTTCTAAAGATACCCCATTTTCCACGCATTATGAAAATTCAAAGGAGAATCGAGATAGGGGATTTGATTTAGGGCTTAAAATGATTGCCGCTACACGCCTTTATTTGAAAGATGTGAATATTGCAGCCACGACAGCACTACAAGCGCTTCATCCACTAGGCCGTGAAAAGGGGCTGAAAGCTGGGGCAAATATCCTTATGCCAATCATTACATTGCAACAGTATAGAAGTCAGTACCAGCTTTATGATAATAAGCCATGTATTGATGACACGCCTGAGCATTGTAAAGCGTGCTTATCAGGAAGAATAAAGTCTGTTGGAGATGAAATAGGGTACAACGAGTGGGGAGATTCACCACATCACGTAAAAAAACAAAAATAATTTTACCTCTTCAAACTCAATGAAATCAACAGAATTTGGGCACTAATATTTTTAATTAACCCTTAATTCATATATTTTAAAATAGAGTGTTGACAAAAATGGTAAAAAGAGGTATACTTATAGAGTAAGGAATTTAATGTAGCAAAGATTATAGGGTTAAAGATATTTTCGAATAATACTTTAAGTTACTAAATCGGCACCTAAGTTCTAAAAAAAAGTATTATACGGAGGATTTAAAATGCAAAACGGAAAAGTGAAATGGTTTAACGGAGAAAAAGGGTTTGGATTTATCACAGCAGAAGATGGAAAAGATGTATTCGTACACTTCTCTCAAATTCAAAAACCAGGTTTCAAAACATTAGTTGAAGGTGAAGAAGTAGTTTTCGAAATCACTGAAGGACAAAAAGGACCTCAAGCTTCTAACGTACAACCACGTTAGTTAGCCTTAAAACCCGCAGAGATGCGGGTTTTTTTTATTTGTCATAAATTTGAGAATAGAGTGATAGTGGAAAAAAGCAAAAAACAAAATATTTTTACACAATAATGTGTAAAGGTGTTAAAAAGTAATCGTGTGTGATTAAAAAATGCTATAGGCACTATTAGATAGATATGATATACTTTATAAATAAAATTTATTCTGGGAGATTTAGATGCAAAATAGTACAAAAAAAATTGCACAGTTAGGACTTTTTACAGCCACCCTATTGGTAGCAAGTAATATGATGGGGTCGGGAATATTTATGCTGCCTGTTTCGCTTGCACAAATTGGGGGAATTACAGTTTATGCATGGGTCATTACCATTATAGGGGTATTGGCATTGGCGGTAACATTTGCAAAACTCGCAGTCCTTCACTCTGAGGGGGCTGGACCATCCTATTATGCTCAAAAAGCGTTTGGTGAGTTTGCAGGGTATCAAATGAGTTGGATATACTCTATTGCTAACTGGATTGCATTGGTGAGTTTGTTGCCGATTATAACGGGATATTTAGGGTATCTCATTCCAGTTTTTCAAAATGTTCAAGTGGCACTATTTACTCAAATTGTAGTTATTTGGTTGATGACATGGGTGAATATTCGTGGAACACGTTTTGTGGGGATATTTCAATCTTCAACTTTTTTGATTGCCATGGTATTTATATTTGTCGTGATTATTTTTGGATGGCATTGGTACCACCAATCGACATTTATGGCGGGGTGGAATCCCCAACATTTGACAACAAGTAGTGCTATCAACCACTCATTTAATAATATTCTATGGGCATTTATTGGTGTGGAATCGGCGTGTGTAACAGCAGCAGCTGTAAAAAATGCGAAAAGAAATGTGGCGCTTGCGACCATTTTAGGGGTTGTTATTGCTGCAGTTGTCTATATTTTAGCGTGTATTGTGATTATGGGAATTGTTCCCCATGATACGTTGGTGAATAGCAATGCACCATTTGAAACCACACTAGATATTATGTTTCATAACAATTATATTACGGGTGGAATGGCAGTTGTGACGGTGCTTAAATGCCTTGGTGCTACGGCAGGGTGGATGTTTTTAATTGGTCAGGCAGCCACAGCAGCAGCGAAAGACAAGTTATTTCCAAAAATATTTGCACAAAATAATCAACAAGGCATGCCAAGAAATGGGCTTCTCATTCTTGGGGTTATTTATACCGTTGTGGTGGTGGCTACCATTTCACCCCATGCGCAGGCTCAGTTTCAGCAAATCATCACCATCTCAGTCATTCTCTATCTACTGCCTTACATTTATGGTGCTTTGGCAATCATTAAGCTAGGTAGAGATAAAATGCCATTGAAAAGCTATGTGTTTTTCTCTACTCTAGGTGTGGTGGCATCACTCTTTTGTGGGTGGTCGATTGTAAGCTCAAACAATACACTCGCGCTATGTGGAATGCTATTTTTCTTTATTATGCCAGCATTCTATAGCCTTAAAAAAAGTGAAAAATAATTTCACCTCTCTTAACTAAAATTAAGAGAGGTGTTTTTTTATCTAAAGTATGCTATAATGAACTCAGAATTTTATGAAGTAAAGGAGCGAAAAATGGTTGAAATGAAGAGTTTAGCTACAGAGTATATGGAGTTTCTAAGCAGCAGTAAGACGGAGATGGCGTGTGTTAGATATGCTATAAAGAGATTAGAAGCGTGTGGATTTAAGAGTTTAGAGTGTTGTGAGCATGTGTCAGTTGGGGATAAAGTATATGCGACATTAGAGGATAAAAATATCATCGCAATGGTGATTGGAAGTGAGGGGTTAAAACAGGGGTGTCATTTAGCTGTATCACATATTGATGCGCCAAGATTGGATCTGAAAGGGCGACCATTTTATGAAGATCATGGTATCGGAATGGCAAAGACACACTACTTTGGTGGGATTAAAAAGTATCAATGGGCAACCATTCCTCTCGCCCTTCATGGGAGTGTTGCATTGAAAAATGGAGAGAAGATTGCTTTTACTATTGGTGAAGAGTTAGAAGATCCTGTGTTTACCATTGTCGATTTACTCCCTCATTTAGATGCTAAAGTGAAACGAGATAAAAAGATGCCGGAAATCATCAGCGGAGAGGAGCTACAAATTCTTTTTGCAACCACAAAAGGAGAGAGTGAGAAAGAGCCAATTGTTGAGTATATCGCTGCCACATTGAAAGAGAAATACGGATTTGAATTAGCGGATTTACAGTCGGCGGATTTAGAGATTGTTCCGGCAGGTCCTGCACGTTTTGTAGGGATTGATAAATCTTTAATTGGTGGGTATGGACATGATGACCGCTCTTGCTCTTTTGCAGCTTTGATGGCATTGACCACACTTGAAAACACTCCTAGCAAAACGACACTCTGTTATTTTGCCGATAAAGAGGAGGTAGGAAGTCAGGGTAGAACGGGACTCTCTTCAAACTATTTAGAGTTTGTGCTAGGAGAAGTCATGGAAAAATTAGAGGGAAGTTGCGGTGATCAAGCTCTTAGAAGAGTTTTGTGGAAAAGTTACGCACTATCGGCAGATGTTACGGTTGCGGTAGATCCACTCTATGCTGGGGTACATGATTTAAAAAATGCGGCATTTATCAACAAGGGTGCCTCTATTCAAAAATTTACGGGGCATGGGGGAAAATACAACGCCAGTGAAGCCTCAATTTCTCTAGCGGCACACATTAGAGCCATAGCAGATAAGCACGCAATCGAAATTCAATTTAACGAGATGGGGAAAGTGGATGAAGGGGGAGGAGGAACAGTTGCTCACTTCCTAGAGGGTAAAGGGATATCGACGATAGATTGTGGCGTTCCAGTTCTCTCAATGCACTCACCATTTGAAGTGATAGCGGTTAAAGATTTATATGAGTTTTATCGACTTGTTCAAGCATTCTATCAAGGGTGTTAAATTCAAGTTTACAAACACAGCGTTTTGTGGTATAATTGTAAATGAATTTATTCTATGTTTGTAAGCTTGCCGTTTACATACTTGGAATAGATAATAAAAATCGAAGGGAAATAGGCAAAATGACTAAACAAGAAATCGTAGCAAAATTCGGAAAACACGAAGCAGATACTGGATGTACAGAGGTTCAAATCGCACTTCTTACTGACTCTATCAAAAACCTAACAGCTCACTTAACTACTCACGCGAAAGATCACCACTCAAGATTAGGTCTTTTAAAAATGGTAGGACAAAGAAGAAGACTATTAGATTACTTAAAATCAAAAAACATTGAAGGATACAGAGCTCTTATTCTTGAGCTTGGAATCAGAAAATAGTTTTTACAAACTCCTCAACCGAAAGGTTGGGGAGTTTTTTTTATTAATATTCTAGTATTAAATATGTGTAGATTAAAATTACTAAAATCAAGGCAAAGACGGACGTCAAAACTATTTATAATTCGTTGCTTTTATGCTACTTTATATGGTATAATAGAGTGATGAAATGTAGAAGAAAAGTAGGAGGATTACTGTAAATGTTTAATGAGAAAACAGTAGAGATGACGCTTTCAGGAAGAAAGCTAAAACTATCAACAGGAAAAATTGCAAGACAAGCGGGTGGAAGTGTTATGCTCGAGTATGGAAAAACGACAATGCTTGTAACAGCAACCATGAGAAAAGAAGTTAAAGAGGGAATGGACTTTTTCCCATTAACAGTAGAATATATTGAGAAATTTTATGCAGCGGGAAAATTCCCAGGTGGATTTATCAAAAGAGAGAGAAGACCAAGTGATGATTGTATATTAACAGCACGTTTAATTGACAGACCACTTAGACCTCTTTTCCCTGAAGGTTTCTTCCATGAGGTTCAAATCGTAGTAACGGTTCTGTCATATGATGGAGAAGCACTTCCAGATGCAGTAGCCATTATTGGAGCATCAGCAGCATTAACGATATCAGAAATTCCTTTCCATGGACCAGTTTCAGGGGTAACGGTTGGGCATGTAGATGGTGAGTTTGTTGTAAACCCAACGGAAGAGCAAATGAAAACTACCCGTCTAGATTTACAAGTAGCGGGAACTTCAAATGCCATTATGATGGTTGAATCAGGATCAGACGAGTTTAGTGAAGAGCAACTTTTAGAAGCAATTACACTTGCTCATGATACTATAAAAGGAATCAATCTTGTACAAGAAGAGTTAAGAGGCCTTGCAGGAAAAGAAAAATATAATTTTGCAGCTGAAGCTAAAAATCCTATGATTATGGAGTTTTTAGAGACGGCAGTTAAGGCAAGACTTGAAGAGGCTATTTTTGTTAAAGGAAAACACGCTCAAGCAGAAGCGGTTGATGCATTAGAAGCGGTAAGTTTTGAAGAGTTAGTTGCAAAACTTAACTTAACAGATGAGTCAGAAATTAAATCTCTAAAAAAAGAGTATGGGAAATTGTATCATGACTTTATGGCGATGGCTGTAAGAATGGCAATTTTACACAAATCATACAGACCAGATGGCAGAGCGATTAAGCAAATTCGTTCAATTGTTGCAGAGTCAAATTTTTTACCTGTAGTTCATGGAAGTGGACTATTCACACGTGGAGAGACACAAGCGATTGGTGTTGTCACACTTGGTTCTAAAGAAGATGAGCAAATCATAGAAGGCCTTGATTCAGAAAGAGGCGCTAACTTCTATCTACACTACAACTTTCCACCATACAGTGTTGGAGAAACAGGCCGTATGGGTGGAATTGGAAGAAGAGAATTAGGACATGGAAATCTTGCGCAAAGAGCACTAAGCTATGCACTACCTTCACACGAATCATTCCCATATACAATTAGAATCGTATCAGAAATTACTGAATCAAATGGTTCTTCTTCAATGGCATCTGTTTGTGTTGGGTCAATGGCTTTAATGGATGCAGGTGTTCCTGTATCAAACCCAGTTGCAGGAATAGCAATGGGACTTATAAAAGAGGGGAATGATTTTGTTGTCCTTTCAGATATTCAAGGGCTTGAGGATCATATCGGAGATATGGACTTTAAAGTAGCGGGAACAGAAAAAGGTATTACTGCACTTCAAATGGACATTAAAATTGAAGGTATCACAAGAGAAGTTATGGAGATTGCTTTAGCTCAAGCAAAAGAGGGAAAAACTCACATCTTAGGTGAAATGGCAAAAGCGATTACTGTTCCTAGAGCAGAGATGAAGGATAACGTTCCAAGAATTGAAGTTGTGAGAATTCCTAAGGATAAAATTGCAGTATTAATTGGACCAGGTGGAAAAAACATTCGTGAGATTATTGAAGTGACTGGCGCTAAAATTGATATTAATGATGAGGGTATGGTTAATGTATTCTCTGCAAACAAAGCAAGCTTAGACCAAGCAATTTCTCTTATTAAAGCATGTACATATGACTTAGAAGTAGGTCAAGAGTATACAGGTAAAGTAACACGTGTACTTAAATTTGGAGCCATTGTACAACTTACTTCGAACAAAGATGGAATGCTTCATGTATCTGAAATTCGTGGTAAAGAGCGTATCGAAAACCTTGAGGATGTGATTAAAGAGGGTGAGATGATGCATGTTAAAATTAAAGAGATTGGTAGAGATGGAAAAATCAGCTTAACAAAAGCAAATAAGGAATAATAAAAGGACTAATATAGATGAAAGTACATGTTTTAACGCTAGGGTGCCATAAAAATTTGGTAGACAGTGAAGTGATGCTTGGAAAACTTACAGAAAAACACTATGAAATTGTAGATACACCTCAAGAGGCAGATTTAATGGTCATCAATACGTGTGCTTTTATTGATAAAGCGCGTGAAGAGGCCATCGCTGAAATCCTTGATGCGGTAGAGTTGAAAAATGAAGGCATCATAAAATACGTAGTGGTAGCGGGCTGTTTAACAGAACGCTACTCTGAGGATTTAATTAAAGAGATTCCTGAAATTGATGCGGTACTAGGGGTCAATGAAGCTAAAGAGATTAGTGATATCGTGGCAAAAGTACTCAATAATGAGAAAAAATTAGAAGTGAATCATGAAGAGAAGCTTTACACTTCAGAAGATACACGAGTGATAACGTCAACATCGCACTCTGCATACATCAAAATTGCTGAAGGGTGTGATAACCGTTGCAGTTTTTGCATTATCCCATTTATTCGCGGAAAATACAGAAGCAGAACTATGGAAGACATTGTTAAAGAGGTAGAAAATTTAAGCCAGCAAGGTGTTAAGGAGTTTAACATTATTGCTCAAGACACCACAGAATACGGAAGCGACCTTTATGGTGAGAGAAAAATTTCAGAGCTTTTAAATAAACTCTGTGATATTCAAGGTGTTGACTGGATTAGACTGTTCTATACCTATCCTCATATTTTTTCAAAAAAGCTTCTTGATACCATGAAGAATCAACCGAAAATTTGTAACTATATCGATATCCCTGTTCAACATGGAGCAACTTCGGTTTTAAAACGTATGAACAGAAAAGATAGTGGAGAGCAAACGAGAGCTAAACTTGAAGAGATAAGAAGAGAGCTTCCAGATGCTACCATTAGAACTACATTGATTGTTGGGTTTCCAGGTGAGACAGAGGAAGAGTTTGAACAGTTAAAATCTCTTGTAGAGGAGTTCAAATTTGACTATGCGGGAATTTTCAGCTATTCACAAGAGGAAGGAACTGTGGCAGCTAAACTTGTAAATCAAGTGGATGAGGCAATTAAACAGGAGCGGCTTGTGGAGCTAACCAATTTACAAACGTCCATTTCACATACGAGAAATCAGTCTAAAGTTGGCACAATTCAAGATGTCATCATTGATGAAAGTGTAGATGGGGGTTGGTATCAATACGAAGGGCGTATGCGTTCACAGGCAATGGAAATTGATGGGAAAGTACTCGTTACAACAACGAAAGCTCTGCAAGTAGGCGATATTGTTAAAGTTTCAATTGATGATGTGGTTGAGTATGATTTTGCAGGGGAGCTGGTGGAATAACGATGAAGACGACACTATTCTCTTTTTTTTCAATTCTATTGATTGCAATAATGGTTGTTGTATGCCATTTAGGTGATATGTATTTAACCCCTTATCTGTATATCATCATTTTGTGGGTACTTTTTGGACTTAATGTATTAAACAAAAAGAGTGAGGCGACAATTTTTAGCCATGTAACTCTTTTAAGTGTTAATTTTTCTCTAGTATATGTAGCACTCTTTTATTCTGCACTTAACTTCAGTTTACCTATTTGGGTAGTGATTATCATGCTTTCGATTGAGTTTTTCATTTCAGGGCTTGAGATGATGGCGTGTTCGATGAAAAGAGCAGTTAAAGGTGGTGGGATAAGAAAAATTCACTGGGTATTCTATCATGTTTGCGCTCTTCTCATACTTTTTTGTGGATTAGCGCCAACTGGAGAAAAATTATATCTGTTTATTGGCATAGTTACACTGTTGATGGGAATTCTCTATTTTGCAAAATATAGCAAGATTCTTTTAGATGGACAAGTAGGCAATTTACCAAACATGCTGACACTCTTACGAATTGTTTTGATGATTCCATTCATCATTTGTTTTTTTATACCCAATTTTATGTGGGCGGCATTAATTATTTTTGTTGTTGCTTCAGTCACAGATTTTTTTGATGGCTATTTAGCAAGGAAGCATAATTTAGTGACAAATTTTGGTAAAATTATGGATCCTTTAGCCGATAAAGTGTTGGTTATGGCGGCATTGATTCTATTTACAACAACCAATCTATTTCCGATGTGGGCAATCATTATTCTTCTTTTTAGAGAGGTTTATGTTACTTACGTAAGAATATCTGCTGCAAAACAGGGTAATGTCATTGCAGCTGGAAAATCTGGAAAATTGAAAACAGTGATTCAAATGGTGACCATAATAGTACTTTTCATACTTCCTGGAGGTGTTTTTGCATGGGTATTTGTAGTACTTACAATCATTTTGACCATTTACAGTGGGTTAGAGTATATGGTTGCTAATAGAGGATTTTTACAAAGTGAGGTAAAATAATGCTAGCTTTATTTCAAATTTTAAATTTAGTCATTGAGATTATACAAATTGTTGTTATTATTCGAATTGTCATTTCATGGTTGTTGCCTATGATTGGTTATAATAATGGATTTGTAAAGTTTATATTTCAAATTACAGAGCCACTGCTTAAACCTTTCAGGGTCATTTTACCCATGGGCAGAGCGGGAGGGATTGATTTTTCTCCTATAATACTCTTTTTTGTTTTATGGTTAATCCAATCTCTTTTAACACGAATTATGTTTGGTATGTAGGAGAGACGATGAAAAAAATCCGAGAGGTTAAATTTTCTGGGATTGGTATTAAGAGCATTGAAAAGTTAGAGGAGCTTGGGCTTTACTCGATACTTGATATGCTCTTTTATTTTCCCAAAAGATATATAGATAGAACCAATGTAAAGAAAATTTCTGAAATTAAAGTGGGAGAAAATGTTGTTGTTACAGGTGAGATTGTGCAACTTCAAGAGAAAAGAACACCGCGACACACTATTATCACAGCTTTGCTAGAAGATGAGAGTGGTGCTGTCGAGCTGATTTGGTTTAATCAAGTTTATATGACAAAATTGCTCAAAAAAGGGGTTAAAGCGACATTTTTTGGAAGTGTGAAGCAGGGAATTAGAATGCAAATTGCTGGACCTGAACTCTATTTTGGGAAAAAGGGTGAGAATTTAGGCATTGAGGCACATTATTTACTTCCAGACGGGGTTTCTAAAGCGAGTTTTTATACTGCGATTTTTAAAATAGTTGAAATGTATCCTGAGATATATGCTGAGAATTTGCCACAGGATTTTATTAAAAAGTTTGAGCTCCTTCCGCGAAGTAGTGCACTTAAGGAGTTACATTTTCCGAGTAGTCAAGCGAGATTAAAAAGTGCTCGAAAGCGCTTTCTCTATGAGGAATTGTATGAGTTAGAATATGAGGTTCTTTCTAAGCGTTATGAAACAGTTCAGGAGAAGTACCCTTTTGCAGGAAGAAAAGAGCTTGTCAGTGAGTTTGTGAGCTCGCTTCACTTTGAACTCACTAAGGGGCAAAAAAGGGTAATTACTGAAATCTATCAAGAGCTCATAGAGGGCAGAGCTGTAAATAGATTGATACAAGGGGATGTAGGGTCAGGAAAGACTATTGTTGCTATTATTCTAATGCTTTTTTGTGTAGAAAATGGGTATCAATGTGCGATGATGGCGCCAACGGGAATTTTAGCAGAACAGCATTTTCTTGAACTTAAAAAACTTCTAGCCAATATCACTGTGAATATCGCCATTCTTAAAGGGGATACAAAAGAGAGTGATAAGGAGTTAATATGTACAGAGCTTAGAAATGGTAATATAGATATTATCGTAGGGACACATTCACTCATAGAAGATAGGGTAGAGTTTTCACATTTAGGGCTGACCATTATTGATGAACAGCATAAATTTGGGGTTGAGCAACGTGATAGATTGTCAGAAAAGTCTAAAGCACCTAATCTCGTCGTGATGAGTGCGACCCCAATTCCACGCTCCCTTGCGCTTACGGTATATGGAGATTTAGATGTTTCGATAATCTCTGAGCTCCCACCCGGCAGGCAACCTATTACTACGAAATGCGTATATTTTGAAAGTGATTTGCAAAAAATTTGGGAATTTATTCGCAAAAAAATTTTTGAAGGAAGGCAAGCCTATGTGGTCTGCCCACTTATTGATGAAGGAGAAAATGGAAGGTTTTCCATAGAAAGCCTTTTACCACAACTTCAAAGAGCGTTCTCAGAGTTTAAAGTTGATGTTTTAACGGGAAAGATGAAAGCTTTGGAAAAAGATAGCGTTATGGAGAGGTTTTCGAGTGGGGAAATTGATGTGCTTCTTTCAACCACAGTGGTGGAGGTAGGGGTAAATGTGCCAAATTCTACGGTGATGGTCATATTAGGGGCGGATAGGTTTGGATTATCACAATTGCATCAGCTTAGAGGAAGAATAGGTCGAGGAGTTCACCGTTCATACTGTTTTTTGTATACTGAGTCGGATGTGGAGACCACCCTTGAGAGAATGGCCATTATGGAGAGAACTTCAGATGGATTTGAGATAGCGGAAGAGGATTTGAAGCTTCGTAACACAGGAGAAGTATTAGGAAGCCGCCAAAGTGGCAAGAGTGATTTTAAAATTGCTAATTTAATTCGTGATATTAAGGCGATTAAGGAGGTTAGGGATTTTGTGAAAGCAAAATTAGAAAGCTCACAGTAGGGTTAAATGGTAGGATGGCATTAGCTGTTTTAATCGAAAAAATTAATTTTTGTGGAAAGTGGCGATAATCAAAGCGAAACACAATATATAGTGTGGAAAACTAATATTCCGCACTATATATTGTGTTTTTTAATTTGTATTTGGAAGTAAAATGTGATACTATAATCATATTAGAACGGGTTATGGAGGGGATTATGAAAGAAATATTTGTGATTAAACGAGATGGGAAAAAAGTTCACTTTGATACTGTAAAGATTACACATGCCGTAGAGAAGGCATTTGATGCGACAAGCACACAGTACACGGGGGATATTTTATCTCTTATTACACTGCGTGTAACATCAAAAATGCAAGAGTTTATTGAAGAGGGTGGCATTCAAATTGAAAAAATTCAAGATTGTGTTGAGCAAGTTCTTGAAAGTACTGGGTATTTTGAAGTGGCAAAAGCTTACATTTTATACCGTAAAAATCGCGAGAATGTTCGTAATGTTGAGAGCAATGTATTGGATTTTAAAAATGTTGTGGATAGCTATTTAGACTCTCAAGATTGGAGAGTGAAAGAGAATGCCACTGTGACGTACTCTATTGGAGGATTAATTCTTCATAACTCTGGTGCGATTACAGCAAATTATTGGTTGTCACAAGTTTATGATGAGGAAATTGCAACAGCTCATAAATCAGGGGATTTTCACATCCATGACCTTTCCATGCTTGCAGGATACTGCGCAGGATGGTCACTGCGTCAATTGATAGAAGAGGGACTAGGAGGGGTTAAAGGAAAAATCACTTCTGCACCACCAAAACATCTCTCAACACTGGTTAATCAAATGGTGAATTTCTTGGGTGTTATGCAAAACGAGTGGGCAGGAGCTCAAGCTTTTAGTTCATTTGATACCTATCTTGCTCCCTTTGTGAAAAAGGATATGCTCTCCTTTCAAGAAGTTAAACAGTGCGTTCAATCTTTTGTGTATGGAGTAAATACACCTTCGCGTTGGGGCACTCAAGCTCCTTTTAGCAACATCACGTTAGATTGGGTTGTACCAGATGACATGAAAGATAAAGAGGCAGTAATAGGTGGTATTTCTAGTGGAATTTTCTATCGTGATTGCCAAGATGAACTTAATATGATTAACAAAGCTTTTATTGAGATTATGCTTGAGGGTGATGCTAATGGAAGAGGTTTTCAATACCCAATTCCAACTTACAATATTACTAAAGAGTTTAATTGGGACAGTGATAATGCGCAAATGCTCTTTGAAATGGCTGCAAAATACGGAATTCCTTACTTTCAAAATTTCATCAATTCAGAGCTGAGTCCGAGTGATGTGCGTAGTATGTGTTGTAGATTACAGCTTGATAAGCGCGAGTTAAAAAGACGTGGGGGTGGGCTTTTTGGTGCAGATGAGTTTACTGGAAGTGTAGGAGTTGTAACCATCAATATTCCTAGAATTGCTTATATGAGTGAGAACGAAACTGTTTTCTTTGAACATCTTGACCATTTAATGAGTGTTGCAAAAAGAAGTTTAGAGACAAAAAGAAAAGTGATTGAAAGCTTAAATGAGGCAGGACTTTTCCCATATACTAAGCGATATTTGAAGCATTTTAATAACCATTTCTCAACCATTGGTCTTGTTGGAATGAATGAGATGGCTCGCAATGCATGTTGGATAGATCAGGATTTAACTACTGCAGTTGCACAAAATTTTGCATCGAAAGTACTAGATCACATGCGTCAAAAAATGGCTGATTTTCAAGAAGAGACAGGGCATCTCTACAACCTAGAAGCAACCCCAGCAGAGAGCACAAGCTATAGACTTGCAAGTAAAGATAAACAGCTCTATCCAGACATTAAAACAGCAGGAAAAAATGCACCATACTATACCAACTCAAGTCATCTTCCTGTAGAGTTTACAAAGGACATCTTTGAAGCATTAGATATTCAAGAGAATTTACAAAAAAAATATACTGGTGGAACAGTATTTCATACATTCCTTGGAGAGCGTTTAGAGGATTGGAGAACTGCAAAGGCTTTGGTGAAAAAAATTGCATACAATTATCAAATACCTTACTACACACTCTCACCAACATACTCTATTTGTAAGGAGCATGGCTATATATTAGGAGAGGTGTATCACTGCCCTATGTGTAATGCAGAAACTGAAGTTTATTCGAGAATCACAGGATATTATCGCCCACTACATGGGTGGAATGATGGAAAAGCTGAGGAGTTTAAAGAGAGAAATGAGTATGAGTT
>Ga0247844_1005131_pt1 | contig 16947 bp, 15 predicted proteins | sample LaCtaG_FD_192421 | JGI IMG/M metagenome (GOLD analysis project Ga0247844, IMG submission 192421) | Freshwater microbial communities from meromictic Lake La Cruz, Castile-La Mancha, Spain - LaCruzMarch201714.5m_1 | ecosystem: Environmental > Aquatic > Freshwater > Lake | place: Spain: Castile-La... | reverse complement strand
GCTATTATATATGGAATATAAAAAAGAGATGGGGGGAACTTCATCTCTTAATTCTTGATAAAAAATGTTGACATTTGCATTGCCTTGGGGTATGATAAAAGTAACTAGAACAGGAAGTGGGGTGATTGAGTGACAAAATTTCAGTATAAAGTTAAAGGGATGCACTGTGCTGTATGTGCAAACACCATAGAAAAAATGCTGTCTAAAAGGGATGATTTAGAGCGTGTTTCTGTAAATTTTGCTTCTGAAACCGTTTCCTTTGAAAGTCAAAAATCCAGTTTAGACGACCATTTTTTTAGAGAGGTTGAGAAATTAGGCTATCACTTAATTCCCCTTCATGAGGGTGGCGAGAACGAATGGGTATCGAGACGCCCTTTATATATCGCGGGTGGATTTTGTGTGCTCTTAGTGTGTGTGGCAATGGGGCCGATGATGAGTGAGAAGGTAATGGATAACATAACACATTATGCTTTTTTTTACGGGCTTTTACAATGTATATTGCTTTTGCCTATACTCTACGTTGGGCGTTCATTTTTCATTAATGGAATGAAACACCTTGTGAAAAAACATCCCAACATGGATACGCTTGTAGCCATTGGAGCTGGAGCTGCAACGGTATATTCATTTTTTTCACTCATCTTACTTGCTTATGGAAATCATTTTGCCCTGCATGAACTCTATTTTGAATCAAGTGGGGTTATTATAACCCTTATATTCTTAGGAAAACAGCTTGAAAAGCAGGCTAAAGGAAAAACAGGTCTTGCTATTTCAAAGTTATTGGGTTTGAAAAGTTCAAAAGTGGTCAAAATTTTTAAAGGTGAACACATTCTCTGTGATATATCTGAAATTTCCGTGGGTGACAGGGTTCTCATTAAGGTTGGGGAGAAAATTCCTGTGGATGGAAAGGTGGTATTTGGGGAGAGTGAGGTGGATGAAGCTATGTTGACTGGAGAGAGTTTTCCTGTCAATAAATCACTCACATCAGAGGTATTTGAGGGAACGCTTAATTTAACAGGGATTATAGAAGTTGAAGTGATGAAGTCACCTGAACATACGCTACTTTCAGAAATTATACAGTTTGTTCAATCAGCACAAGGGTCAAAAGCTCCCATTGCAAAAATAGCAGACAGAGTTTCAGAGTATTTTGTGCCAGCAGTCATTCTCATTGCCATTGTTACAGGGGTATATTGGGGAGTGCAAAGTCACTCAATGAGTTTCTCCCTTATGATGACAATCGCTATTTTAGTTGTGGCCTGTCCTTGTGCTCTTGGGCTTGCAACCCCAACAGCAATCATTGTGGCAATGGGCGTAGGGGCGCGCAGTGGTGTATTGATTAGAAGTGGAGAGGTGTTAGAAACGCTTCATAAAGTGAAGAGGGTGGTTTTTGATAAGACGGGAACCCTCACAACAGGTCAAATAGAGGTGAGTAAGATATCATCTCATATCGAAATGAAGCACTTCCTCTCCTTAGTTGGAAGTTTAGAAAAACACTCTGAGCATGCACTAGGAAAAGCCATTGTTAACTATTGTAGCGAGATGGAGACCCGATTTTTTACCTACCAGAGTGTAAAAGTACATCAAGGGTTAGGGATTGAAGGCCATTTTAATGGAGTAAGGGTAGTGATTGGTAATGCCAAATTGATGGAACGTGAAAATATTTCGATTGCGTTTGATGAGAAACAGGTCGCATCACTCTCATTTGTTGCGTTAAATTCAACGTTAATTGGGGTCATTTACCTTTCTGATAGGGTTAGAATGGAAGCTAAAGAGGTGATAAGCACTTTAAGGGAGATGGGGATTGAAACTACCCTCTTAACTGGAGATAATAGCGTGGTTGCTGAAGATGTTGCGCGTCAAGTGGGGATTGAGGATGTCTACTTTGGGATGCTTCCTGGTGAAAAAGGGGCAGTGATTGAAAAATACAAACAAACAGGAAGTGTTGTGTTTGTAGGAGATGGCATCAATGATGCACCTGCATTAGCACAAAGTGATGTGGGAATTGCCATTGGAACTGGAACGGACATTGCCATTGAAAGTGCGGGGGTTGTTTTGATGCGAAGCACCCTTTATGGGGTGGTTCACGCAATCATATTAAGCAAAAAATGTTTGAGAAATATTAAGCAGAACTTGTTTTGGGCATTTATCTACAATATACTTCTAATTCCTATTGCAGCAGGGGTATTTTACACGTCATATCATCTGAAGTTAAACCCAATGATTTCAGCTTTTGCGATGGCTTTTAGCTCGCTGTGTGTGGTTTCGAATGCACTACGATTGAACCGTCTTAAACTAAAAGAAAATGAGAGAAGTTTTAAGGCAGTGAAAGATGAAAATAGCAAAAGTCGTATGAGTGTTGAAATGGGCGAATTTTACTCTCAAATAGATGCAGAGGTTAGCAGTGTTCTAGCTACTGTTGAGGCATATCGCAAAGGTACAAAGAGTGATGTGACGGTTGTTGAAATCAGGCAGATGAACTGTCAAAAGTGTGTTAAAAAGGTGACGGATGTTATTATGACATTTTCACATGTCTCTCATGTAGAGGTTGATTTACCTTTACAAAGGGTAAGCATTACCCACAGAGAAAAAATAGATTTTATAGAATTGTCAGAGAGGTTAAAAGAGAAAAACTTTACTTTGATACAATAAAAAAAAATTAAAATGGAGGGTTCACATGAGTAAAAAAATTATTTATATCGCACACCCAAACTGGGAAAATTCAAGACTGAACAAAGCGCTAGCAAAGGGAATTGAGGAAGTTGAAAACACCACAATTGTTCATCTGTATGATGAGTATGAAAATTTTCAAATTGATGTAAAAAAGGAACAAGCAAGACTTCTTGAACATGATACGATTGTGTTTCAAACGCCGTTTCACTGGTATTCAACCACACCACTCTTGAGAAAATGGTTTGATGATGTATTAGCACATGGATTTGCTTACGGAAGTCAAGGTAAAGCACTTCATGGAAAGAAGGTCTTTTTTGTGATTACAACAGGAGGACCGAAAGAGGCTTATACGCCTGAAGGGTACAATTCAACGACGGTTACAGAGCTTACAAAACCGTTAGGACAACTTGCAAAACTCTGTGGGTTAGAGTATATAGAGCCATTTGTAACTTATGGTGCTCTTGGAATTAGTGACGAAGAACTTGAAACTCAAAGAGCGTTATATCACGCACACCTTAAGGCTCTGTAAGTGAAAAGAGTGATTTCACTCAGCGGCCGCAAAGTTGAGTATCATATCGAGTTAAAAGAAATCAAGCACATAATTATGAAAATTGATAGAGACCTTACAGTGAAAATTTCTGCTCCTAAGGGGGTGGAAATTTTTCAAATTGAACAGTTTATCTACCAAAAAAGCAAATGGATTGTGTCAAAATTAAAGATGATAGAGGCGCTTGGTTCAAGCAAGCGGGAGTTGAATTTTCTCTCTGGGGAACATGTTTCACTTTTAGGTATGGATTTTCCTATTGAGATTGTTCATTCGAAGAAGAGAGCAGGGTATTTATACAATAAAATTCTTCATATATGCGTTGATGATGTTGAAAATTACGAACTTAAAAAAGCGGTGTATAAAAAATTTCTTTATGAACAAGCGATGTATCTCTTTCCAAAAGTGGTTGAAAATGCTTACTTAGTGGCAAGTTCGCATGGGATTGAAAAGCCAAGTTTAAAGATACGGTTCATGAAAAGCCGTTGGGGGAGTTGTCTTCCAGCTAAAAAGGTCATCACCCTTTCTACCCATTTAATTCATTTTGACGAAGCATTGATTGAGTATGTTGCGATGCACGAGTTAGCGCACCTAAGACATGCCAATCATAGTAAAGATTATTATCAATTTTTATCAGCTTTAATGCCTGATTGGCAGGAGAGGCGTGAACGGTTAAATAAAATAGCAGGAACTCTTGATTTACAAGAGTGATTGTGATGTTGAGAGGAGAAAAACTTGAGATACGATTTAGAAAAGTTTTCGTGTACCCTTTGTGGCAAATGTTGTGAGTGGAAGGGGTTTGTCTATGTAACACGCAAGGATATTAAAGCCATCTCTTACTTTTTAGAGATGGATGAAGAGGAGTATATTGAGAAATTCACAACACTTGCTCCAAGTCGCAAGGGGTTAGCGTTAATAGAACCAGAGAATGGCACATGCATTTATTATGATTTAGCGAGCAAAAGGTGTCAAATCTATCCTGTGAGACCGAAGCAGTGTCAAGACTTTCCATGGGAGTGGCAACATGAGGAGTGTCCAGGACTTCAAAAAGTCCAAATTACAGAGGATGAGTAGCCGTGTCGCTGTCATAGGGGCAGGCATTTCGGGAAGTTGTATTGCTGTAGAGCTTCAAAAGGCGGGACTTGATGTGACCCTCATCGAAAAGGGTAGAGAGATAGTGAATGGACCGCCAGCATGTCATCTACATGCTGGCGGGAATTTGTACCCAGAAATTTGCATAGAAGATGCTAAACTTTTATTGAAGCACTCTATTGAGTTTGCAAGACACTTCACATTAGGAATCAATCGAAGACCCACGCTCTTTTGCATACCAAAAGATGTTTCGATAGATGTAGATAAAATGGTTGAAAAAGTTGACGTGTTAAAAGAGTATTATCAAGAGTGCGTAAGAACGGATGAGAAAAATGGGGTTTTAGGCAGTGTTGAAGAGTATTTTACACTCTATTCAAAAGAGCGCGTTTTAGAGCTTTATCATGGGGAAAACATTCAAAATTTAACCCCTCACGACAGATACCTGCAAAATTCAGTTAAAAAAATGGATTTAGAAAGAGTGAAATTTCCCTTGATAATGGTATCTGAGCCTGGAATTTCACTCTTTCGAGTGGCCTCTTTACTTGAAGAGGCGTTACGTACTCACTCTGTAAAATGCCTTTTTGAGAGCGAATGTCTCTCGGTTGAAAAGCAGGAGAACGGTTACTTAATTAAGATTTCATCTCAAGAGCGCGTCTATGAAGCGCGTTTTGATTTTGTGGTCAATGCGGCAGGCTATGAAAGTAAAACGATAGATTGTATGGTCGGAGTTTATGAGCCTGAGAGTATTGAGCTTAAATCAGCCTATATCGTTGAGTGCCATGGTCAAGAAGCGCTACCAGAAATCATTTTTCATGGAATACGTTCAACACCAAAGGGAATGGGGCAGCTAACACCCAATTGTGGAGGATTTTTTCAGCTCCATTCGATGACTTTAGAGAGTACACTTTTTGAAGAAGGGATAAGAGCATTTAGTGAGTTTGAGCCTATTAGTCTGCCGATTGATATTGAAAGGCTATTGAATAAAGGGTTCTTTGAGTGCGAGGTTCAAAAAAGAACTCAAAGCGCCGTAGAGCATATTCAAAGATTTATTCCAAGTTTCACTCCTGAGATGAAGCTTTATAAACCCCTCTATGGGATACAGAAAATATCTCAAGGGGATGTGTCAAAAAGAACAGGGGGAGCTAAATTTTATGGCTCATATGTGAGTGTGGAGTTGGTAAAATACTCTTCTGTCATTTCGATTAGCCGAGAGATTGTAAAAGCGTTCACAGGAAGAGAACTTCAGATAAATGAAGGGTCTATTTTAACTCAAAGAGAGTGTGAGATGCAAGGAGTGACAATTGCAAAGCGAAGAGGGTACCCTATGGAGATAGCTCAGTTTTATCCAAAGTTTTAAAAATACTTCTTATTTCCAGAGGGGTTTGAAGTGTGTATATATTTGAAGGTAGTAGAAATGGCTTAGGCTTTTCTGCTACTTTTTCAATTTCTTAAATATTCACATTGACAAATGTAAGAATACTCGATATGATAGCTACAAGAAAGGGGGTTATATGAAGGATGATATTGAACAAAAAATGTTGAACTCAGCGATTGAACTCTTCTCTTCACAACCCTATGACCAAGTTTCAGTGCTTCAGATTGTAAATCATGCAGGGGTATCTAACGGTGTTTTTTACAACTATTTTACCAACAAACAGGATATTTTCACTGCATTGGTGGCCACACTGCTTGAAAAATTTGAAAATCAATTTGAAAAAATTGAAGGAACGAATATTGAAAAGCGGTTAAGACATTTTATTGAGCTGAAAATAGAACTTGTGCAAAATGAATATAAAATGATACGGTTATTTCGTGAGGCACAGTATACTTTTATTGAATATGAATTTGCGATTCGAGACCTCTATATTAAAGCATTAAAAAAGGTCTACCGAAGAGAGATTACCGAGTATCACTATATTATTGTAATGGCGGCAATTCGCTATACAACCATTGTGTATTTCAATATTGGTAAAAAGATAGATGTGGATTTTTTGGTTAAATTCTTATTGAATGGGTTTGAAGTGAAGAGCACGGTGGAGATAAAATCGATTGTAGAAGAGGAGAATTTTATCTTAAAGATTCCTTTGAATTTATCGAAGCGTCTGCTAATTATGCGAAAAGCGATGGAACTTTTTGGGAAGATGGGCTATTTCAATGTGAAAATAGAAGATATCACCCAAGCGTTAAGCTTAAGTGTCGGAACATTTTATCAACATTTTAAGAATAAAGATGAACTTTTGGGTTCAATACTCGATTTAATTGATGCTCAAATTGAACAAATCGTAAATGAGAACATATTCAAAACAGACGATATGTGCTATAAGTACTTGAAAACACTGTATCTGTTGCAATCGTATTTTGGGATATCACCTGATAGATATCGAATTATTAGAGATGCAGAATTTCTTTTTGAAAATTTTTCTTCGAGATATGAAAGTATTGAGAGGCATTTTCTGATGCCTTTAGAAGAGAGTGGTTACACTGAAAAGGAGAGACATCTTATCGCTAATATTTTTCAAGGAATGAGCCATTATATTGGGATTGACACCTTTTATACGAAGCTGATAAAAAATCCTGAAATTCTATTGAAAAAGATTTTAAGCTTCATGGAGAGTGGAAGTAAAACAAAAATTTAAATTAATGATTAAATCTATTGACAAAACTTCTGAAAAGGTGTAATATGAAGCATATCTCATTTACGAATGGAGGGAATAAATAAGTGAAAAAAATTAGTGCAAAAGAAGCTGCGGAGATGATACAAGACAATTCAAGAGTTGGAATTGGTGGATTTGTTGGAATTGCCGTGGCAGAAGAGATTTACAAAGCGATAGAACATAGATTTTTAACAACAGGGGCTCCAAGAGATTTATCACTATTTTTTGTTGCAGGACAAGGGAATGGTGCTGAAAAAGGGTTGTCGCACTTTGCCTATGAAGGACTGCTTAAAAGAACAGTGGGGGCACATTATGGACTTTCCCCTTCACTTCAAACATTGGTGGCCGAGAATAAAATAGAGGCATACAACTTTCCACAGGGGATACTCAATCAACTTCTTAGAACCATGGCGGGAAGAAAAGGGTACGCAATCAGTAAAGTGGGACTTCATACCTTTGTTGACCCAGAGTTAGAGGGTGGAAAACTTAACTCGAAAACAGTAAAAGATTTAGTCAAGAAAACTCAAATAGATGGTCACGACTATCTACTTTATAAAACAGGACGATTTGATTTTGTAATCCTACGAGGAACTTATGCTGATGAGCATGGTAACATCTGTATGGAAAAAGAGGCGTTGAAAATTGAAAACCTTCCAATGGCAATGGCGGCACACAATACGGGGGGAAAAGTAATTGTTCAGGTAGAAAAAATTGTTCCAAATGGAACGCTTGACCCTAAAAATGTGGTAATCCCATCAATCTGTGTTGATTATGTGGTTGAAGTTGAGGATATGAAAAATCATATGCAAACATTTGCAGAAGATTTTAATCCAGATTATGTGAGTTCAAAACCGATACCAAAAGGTGAGTTTAAGCCATATCCTCTCAATGAGAGAAAAATCATCGCTAGAAGAGCGGCACAATTTTTAACAAAAGATATGAAAGTGTTAAACTTTGGAATTGGACTTCCAGAAGTGGTGGCTCAAGTGATTGAAGAAGAGGGAATTTCTGACAATTTTACTCCAACGGTTGAACCAGGAGGAATTGGCGGAATTGCAGCAGGAGGATTAAGCTTTGGTGCACTGAGTGCTCCTCAAGCTATTTTAGACCATGCGTACCAATTTGACTTTTACGATGGTGGAGGACTTGACATAACGTTTTTAGGAATGGCTGAGTGCGATATCTTTGGAAATGTCAACGTATCAAAATTTGGACCAAAAATTGCTGGATGTGGTGGATTTATAGACATCTCTCAAAATACACACAATGTGGTATTTTGTGGTACATTCATGGCTGGAAAGATGCAGTTTGAAACAGGAAATGGTGAGTTTAAAATCATTTCTGATGGAAAAGTACCGAAGTTGATTGATTTTGTAGAGCAGATTACCTTTAGTGGTGAGTATGCAAAAGAGAAACAGCAAGTGGTACACTATGTCACTGAACGTGCGGTGTTTGCCATAACTTCTGAAGGGTTTACCCTTATAGAGATAGCTCCAGGAGTAGATTTAGAGAGTGATGTATTAGCGCACATGAGTTTTAAGCCGATTATTTCAAAAGAGCTCAAACTTATGGATGCAAGAATATTTAAAGCAGAAAAAATGGGAATTGAGCTGTAAAGCTTTATCTAAGATAAAATAAAAATCAGGAGGATTAAGTAAAATGATGGATGTAACAGGAAAAGTAGCAATAGTAACAGGTGGAACTTCAGGAATTGGGAAAGGAATTGCCATTGCACTTGCAAATGCAGGGGGAAAAGTTATCGTAGTAGGTATGCCAACTGAGGAAGTATGTGTACAAGCGGCAAAAGATATTAGCGCAGAGTGTGGAGTAGAGGTGATTGGTCACAAACTGGATATCGCAAATGAGCAAGAGGTTGTTGAGTTTGTTGCACAAATGGAAAAAGAGCATGGTAGAGTGGATATTTTAGTAAACAATGCAGGAATTCAAATTATTGAGAAATTCGAAGATTTTACTTCTGAAAAATGGCATTCACTTTTGAACATCAATCTACATGGAAGCTTCTATATCTCTAGAGAGTGTTTTAAACTTATGAAGAAAAATGATTTTGGTAGAGTGGTAAACATTGGGTCAGTGCATTCATTTGTGGCATCTACAGATAAAGCGGCATATGTTGCTGGAAAACATGCGATGGTAGGACTTACTAGAACCATAGCTACTGAAGGTGGACCATTCAATATCTCTTGTAACTTAGTAGCACCAGGATTTGTATTAACACCATTAGTTGAAAAGCAAATTCCAGAGAGAGCAAGACTTGAAGGAATTACAGAAGAAGAGGTTATGAAATCTATGACACACAATACCATTGACGGTCAATTTACAACTGTTGAAGAGGTTGCTGATGCAGTGCTTTTCTTTGCAAGTGCAAAATCTAATGCTTACTCAGGTCAAGATTTAATCGTATCACACGGATGGAACATGAGATAGTTTTTAACACCAGAAAAACCCATATTTTAAGGAGCAGAGATGACATTAAATGAGATTAAAAGTGGTACAGCTATGCCACTAAGTAGCCCATATTTTAACAAAGGGCCTTTTGAATTTAGAAATAGAGAGTATTTAATCATCAGTTATGAAACAGATGTTGAGGCGTTAAGAAGAGTGGTTCCTGAACCTTTAGAGTTAGATTTAGATAATGGGCCCATTGTGAAATATGAATTTATCAAAATGCCAGATTCGAATGCCTTTGGTGGATACGAAGAGTCAGGACAAGTTATTCCTGTGAAATACAATGGGAAGAAATTTGGGTATACCCATGCAATGTATCTTGATGATGTAGCACCTATTGCAGGTGGAAGAGAGATTTGGGGATTTCCTAAAAAATATGCTCATCCACATTTAAGATTGGACAGTGTTACAAAAGATTGCATCATTGGTGAGTTGAAATATGGTGAGTTAGAAGTGGCCCGTGCAACGATGGGGTATAAATGGCAAGCGCTTGATAAAGCTAAAATTGCTGAGAGTATGAAAGGGGATAATATCCTACTTAAATATATTCCTCACGTGGATGGAACACCAAGAATTTGCGAACTTGTACAGTATAACCTAAGTGATATAACGGTAAAAGAGGCTTGGACAGGGCCAGTAAGTTTAGAGCTTTTTGCACATGCACTTGCACCTGTTGCAGACCTTCCAGTAAGACGTGTGGTTGGAGGTGTTCATTACACTGCTGATTTAACACTTGGACTTGGAAAAGTTGTGTTTGATTACTTAAAATAAGGAGAGTATATGTTAGACCCAAAAGAGGTATTTAAAGTTGATACAGAGTGTGTAGTAGGTCAAAAAGCGTCATTTACGAAAACCATAGAGGCATCGGATGCGTATCTATTTGCAGGAATATCAGGGGATTTCAACCCAGCACATTTAGACTCTGAGTCAGCAAAGAACTCTATGTTTAAAGCGCGTGTAGCTCATGGAATGGTTACAGCAGGACTCATCAGTGGTGCGATTACAATGAAGCTGCCTGGAATGGGAAGCGTTGTGAAGAGTCAATCAGTGAGTTTTAAAAAGCCAGTGTTTTTTGGAGATACTGTGACGGTAAACTTAGAAGTATTAGAAATCAATGGCAATTTAGTAAAAATGTCAGCTGATTCAACAAATCAAAATGGTGATGTTGTTGTGGCAAGCACTGTCGTTGTTGAACTACCAAAGAAAATTTAAGGGGTGTAGCCGTGGGTATTAAAGTTGGAGATATAGCATATTATACAAAGTCCATTTTAGAGAGTGATGTAAGCAATTTTGCTAATATTACGGGGGATTTTAACCCGAAAAGCATCAACCGTTACTACATGCAAGTAATAGGACAAGAGAAGGCAGTTGTACAAAATGTATTTTTACAAAGCTTAATTTCAGCATCTTTAGGTGCTAAAATGCCAGGATTTGGAACAATCTACCTTGGACAAGAGACAGAGTTTCTTAAAGAGGTGTATGTTGGAGATACTGTCATTGTGAAATCTGAAATTGTAGATTTACAGGTAAAGAAGAGTTTTACCATTACAAAAATCAAAATAGAGTGTTTCAATCAAAATAGTGAACTATTAGCAACAGGGATGGCAACAGCAATTCCACCAAAAGAAGAAAATTAGGAGGCTATACGCAATGGAAATGATTATTAAACCAGAATTTAAAGGTGCAGTATCGAAAAACCCTCATCCTTTTGGATGTAAAGAGTCAGTAAAGAGACAAATTGAATATGTTGAGAGCAAAGGCCCTATTAAAGGAGCAAAAAAAGCGCTTATCATCGGTTCGTCATCTGGATATGGTCTTGCAACAAGAATTGTTTCGGCATTCGGATGCGGAGCAGATACCATTGGAATTTCATTTGAGTTAGGTGTATCGGACAAAAGAGTTGGAACTGCTGGTTGGTGGAACAACATTTGGGTAAAAGAGTTTGCAGAGAAAAAAGGACTCATTGCTAAAAACTTTGTAGGTGATGCATTTGGTATGGAGATGAAAAATGCTGTTATCCAATACATTAAAGAGGAGTTTGGTGGTAAAGTTGATTTAGTGGTATATTCATTGGCTTCTGGAAGAAGAACTGACCCAATTGATGGAAAGACATACATGTCAGCACTTAAAAGCATTGATTCAGCCATCGAAGCAAATACCATTGATTTAACAACTGAGACAATAGTACCTGGAAAAATGGAAAAGGCAACTCAAGAGGATATCTTCAACACTGTAAAAGTTATGGGTGGTGAGGATTGGAAACTTTGGATGGAAGTTTTATTTGAAGCTGGCGTACTTGCTGAAGGGTGTATTACAACAGCTTACTCATATGAAGGGCCAAAAGCTATGTACCCTATCTATGAAGGTGGAACCATTGGCGCTGCAAAAAGAGATTTAGAAGCTAAGGCGTTTGAAATCAATGATTTAATGAAAAAAGTAGATGGAGAAGGGTTTGTATCAGTGTGTAAAGCTCTTGTGACTAAAGCAAGTGCTTACATCCCTCTATTCCCAATCTATTGCAGTATACTATATAAAGTAATGAAGGAAAACGGAACGCATGAAGATTGTATCGCACAAATCGAGAGATTGGTTGTAGATATGATATATGGTGATAAACGTGTTGTGGATGCTAAAGGTCGTGTAAGAGGGGACAATCTTGAGATGGTTCCTGCGGTACAGGCTGAAGTTGATGGATTGATGACAAAAGTATCAAATGAAAATCTTCATAGCTGTTCGGATATCGAAGGGTTTATGCAAGAATTCTTAGAACTTAATGGATTCGGATTTAATAACGTAGACTACGATATACCTGTTGATGTTGATGCGTTAGCAAAACTTAACTACTAATCACACACATTAATGCTACTTTCGGGTAGCATTTTTGTCCATAAAATGGATTAAGAACTTGTTTAGAGAGTTATGGCCATTTGCTAAAATATATAAATTTGTCAGAATTAACTGGGTTCTAAGAAAGGATTTGAGGATGAATCAAAATATTGAGAAACATTTAAATCACATATTGAAAAATTTAGGATTTGACAGTTCAGGAGTAGATATTACTATCACAGGGTGTGAGCCCGTGACAAAATCGCCTTGGCATATTGGAGAGGCTTCTGCTACGGCACTCTCTGCAATGGCCACACTTATTTCAAAAATCTATGATATCCGTACAGGCAGTGAAAGCCGCCAAGGGGTTGAAATTGATTTAAATATCGCGGCACTATCCACACTGCGTTGCGCTTTTATGAGAAATAATGGTTACGAAATACCTTTCCCAGATATTGAATATCCCTGTGTTGGGCTTTATGAAGCCAAAGATGGCAAATGGGTTTTCATTAATGGAGGATTTCCAAGATTAAGAAGAGGACTTTTAAAAGTGCTCCAGTGCGCAGATAATGCGGAGGATATCGCAAGAGCGGTAAAACAGTGGGATGCGTATGAATTAGAGAAAACAGTTCAAGAGGCTCATCTCTGTTGTGTTGTCTGCAGAAGCAGTGAAGAGTGGGAAAAAACTGAGCAGGGTAAAGCATTGCGAGAAGCCCTTACAGTGAATGGGATGTTAATGCCCATTGAGATTGAAAAAATTGCCGATGGCGCTCCTCAACCTTTTGTGAATAATGGTGGAGAAGTTCGTCCTTTAAGTGGTATCAAGATGTTAGATTTAACCCATGTACTCGCAGGACCAACATGTGGGATGATGTTAGCTGAACAAGGGGCGAATGTTATGAGAATTAACCCTCCTCACGTTCCTTACATCTTGCCATTTTTAATGGATACCAGTCAAGGTAAAAGAAATACCATGATTGACCTTCGAGAAGAACATGGCAAAGAAAGTATGTGGAAACTGATTGACGAGGGTGCAGATGTGTTTTCAGAAAGTTTCAGACCAGGAACTTTTGAAAAATATGGATTTGGAGCCAGTGACATTGCTCAGCGCCTTTCAAAACAGGGCAAAGGGATTGTATATGCCTCTATAAATTGCTATGGTCACCATGGCCCATGGAAAGAGTTTCCAGGGTGGGAGCAACTCGCTCAAACGGCAACAGGACTGAACATGGAGCAAGGTGAGAATGGTGTGCCAGGGATGCTTCCAACATATCCGAATGACTATATTACGGGGTATCTAGCTGCGGTAGGTGTGCTAGCGGCACTGATTAAGCGTGAAAAAGAGGGTGGAAGCTATATGGTAAAAGTTTCTCTTGCTCAAACGGCTATGTGGCTTCAGAGTTTTGGGAAATTTTCAAAATCAGAAATAGAGAATGTGACTTTAGACCTCACTCAACTTTCTGACTATATGTTGTCGGGGCATTCAGGACATGGATTTTTAGAGTATTTTGGACATCCAGTGCGTTATACGATGACAAAGGCTTTTTGGGAAAAAGAGAGTGTTCCAGCGGGATATCATCCACCAACGTGGGAATAAATGTATCGCTCATAGTATATGCTATGGGCGATTTTTCTTTTATAACCATTTTCTTAAATATAGCAGTTTTTATACGATTTAAGCAATCCACGGAATAAGCAGTGAGTTTTAATCTACTATTGACATCTATTTAATGTAAAGTATTGAAATCACACTGGTTTCGTGTTAAAATACAGATAATGAATAAGGAGGATAAATAGTGGTGAAAAGTGTAGCGTGTCCGGTTTGTCATAAAATATTTGAAGTAAAATCAGAATTTTGTCCTCATTGTAATAGTAAAGTTTTAAGAAAAGTACAAAGGGTATCTAATGTACCAACTAAAAAGCGTGCTATTGCTGGATGGCTTGCCATACTGGTAGGTTCAGTGGGAATGCATAAATTTTATTTAGGATACAATAAACAGGGGAGTGTCGTGTTAGTCATATCCCTTATTGCAGCAGTGTTTGGAAGCAGTGTGATAGGTCAAGGTGTGTTTTGTTTTATGGCGTTTATAGGTATATTGGAAGGAGTGTCCTATCTACGGTGTAGCGATAAGGAGTTTGTTTATACATACGTTAAAAATCAAAAATATTGGTTTTAACTAAGGGGGAGTTGTGGAAAGAGAAGATGAAATTGAGATTGAACAGAGCTATGAAGGGGAAGAGCTTGATATCATTAAAATGTATATGGGTGATATTCAACTGGTAAAACCCTTAAGTGTTGAAGAGGAGTACTCTGTTGCTAAGGCGGCTTTTGAAGGGTGCGAAGAGGCACGTGAAAGACTCTATGTTGCCAATTTACGCTTAGTGATCAGCTTAGCTAAAAGGTATCTGTATAGTGGACTTCCTATTTTGGATTTAATTCAAGAGGGGAATGTGGGATTAATCGATGCGGTGGGCCGTTTTGATGTAACAAAAGGGTATAAATTTTCTACCTATGCAGCCCATTGGATTCGAAAAGAGATTATTCGTTACATTGCGGAGCAGGGAAAAGCGATACGCATCCCTCAGCATGTTATGACATTTGTTAACCGTATAAAAAGAGCAAAGAGAGAGTTTTATGAGCTTCATAGTCGAGAGCCTGAGATGATAGAGCTAGCTGAAATGCTTGATGCAGATATGTGGAAAGTTCAGGAGGTACTTTCTTATCAACTAGATAGTGTATCGTTAGAAACGCCAATGGGAGATGATGAAGATCGAGAACTGTCTGACTATGTAGAAGATACGGTACGTGCTTCTCCTTATGAGGAAATGGAAAGAAAAATGTTGAAAACTGAGATTATTAAGGTACTAAATGTCTTAGATCCACGAGAGAGAGAGGTTATCATTGCTTACTATGCGTTAGAAAACGATTTAACGCCATCAATTGATATGGTCGCTCAAAAATTTGACATAAGTGTAGAAGAGGTTAGGCAGATAGAGTATAGAGCACTGAAAAAATTGAGAAGTCCTAACGTAAAAAGAAAATTGATAAATTTACGATAAAATCACCCCAAAATGGGGTGATTTTTTTGCACTAGTCTTTGAAAACAGTGTGTTATTGCTTTTGGCTATGTTATATAGCGGTTTGCTTAAATGAGTGAACTCATAAGTCATTCTGCATGAAATTGCTAAAGTCTAGCATTTTAGAATAGAATGAATGGATCCCGCGACTCCGCGGGATGACAAAAGTCTAGACTAATTGGAAAACTGCTATAAAATGAGAGATTTCTCCGCTTCATTTCATTTCGTGTCGGCCTATTAGACACTATATTATCGGTGATTTTTAAAATTTCCTCTACATTAGTATAGAGATGATGAAAAATTGAGCAAGGGTTGAGCAAAAATTAAGTTGACTTATTTTAACAGGTTTGATAAAATTCAATTATAAAATATTAAATTAAGTAAATTAAAAAGATATTTTATTCAGGTGTGGGTGGCACTGGATTTAATATAAATACATTAAGGCATTAAAAAATTAGGAGGAAAGTATGGAAAAAGTTTTACAAGGTGTATCAGTAGAAAAAGAGATGAGGACAGATATAAGGCAGTGGATTGCACTCTTTGTAGCATGTTCTATTGGAAGTGGGATATTGCTTCTTCCAGAAAAGGCAGCAGGGGTTAACCTTTATACTGTCATTGCAGCGGTTATTTTTGGTTCTGTGGCTTCTTATTTAGGGCAGTCGCTCATGATTAGAATGACATCTACCGTGGATGTAAATCCGAGTTATGACAACTCTCTCAATGTTCATTTAGGAAAAGGGTTTGGAATATTTTCAGCAGGCGTGTACATTATACTTACCTTAACAGTAGTGATTATGTTAGGAACAGCCGCTTCTTCTAACCTTGCATCAGGGCTTGCGTATTATCATGTAACACATGGAAATTTGGTTAAAAATCCACTATTTGTAGCAATTTTTCTTGCGGTAGTCGCTTCACCCATGGTTATTAGTGAGAAGATGGTCTTAAGAGTGGTTGAAAAAATTGTAGCTTTTAAAATTGTGATTATTTTAGCGGTAACAGCACTCTTTATACCACTTTTTAAAATGTCTAACCTTACAAGAGAGATATCTCTTTCAACAAACAATATTTTTTCAGGAATTGTAACACTTCTCCCAGTATTGATTTTCGCCATATCGTTTTTTGCGGTGGTAGGGCCTGCAACGGCGTATTTTAAAACAAAATACAGTTCTGACAGTGACGAGACAAACTATGAGCGAGCAAATAAAAGTCAAGGAGTTGCTCTTGTATTCTCTGCGGTTATCATGATTGCATTTATCTTCTCAGCTATGTGCGTGCTCTCACCAAGCAGCTTAACCTATGCAGCAGCAAATAACTTGACAGCTTTAACCGTTGTGGCAAATAACGTAAGTGGAACAGGGCTGTCATCATTTCTTATCTTAGCAGGATTTACCATTACAGTTTTAGCAATTTTAACAAGTTTTTATGGTGTGCTTGCAGGTGTAATCAATGGTGCAATGACAAAACTGCCTGAAAGTGCTTCAAAATACAGAAAATTGGTGGTAGTGGCAGTGTTTGCTATTCTCTATACTTTCATTGTGTTTGATGTGAATATTTTAAATCTTGTTATTCACTTCTTAACCCCCCTTATCATCTGCTATATGTTTGTTGTTCCAGGAATTG
>Ga0247844_1005129_pt1 | contig 16957 bp, 12 predicted proteins | sample LaCtaG_FD_192421 | JGI IMG/M metagenome (GOLD analysis project Ga0247844, IMG submission 192421) | Freshwater microbial communities from meromictic Lake La Cruz, Castile-La Mancha, Spain - LaCruzMarch201714.5m_1 | ecosystem: Environmental > Aquatic > Freshwater > Lake | place: Spain: Castile-La... | reverse complement strand
GTTAGCGAATTAATAATTAACAGCCAAATTAATTAAGGTTAATTCATCTTTACTTTCAAACATTTATCTTTGAGTATCGTATTGACTTATTGATGATTAGAAGTTTTCTTTCAAACACTAATTAATAGTATATTAACGATCACGCTCGGATTATTTATATTTACAGGATGCTCTGACTTCTTGGATAGCGATCCGATTTTAAAACTTGTGGAGACAAACTATTACAAAACAGAAGCTGATGCCCAAACGGCATTAGTGGGCTGTTATGATGGACTTCAGAATATCTACTCAAAAAACGATTTGCCTTCATTGGTAGCTCCTATCATTTTATCAGATGAATGTTTCGGTGGTACCGGAACCGGCGATGGCAATGGTTACAGGTTGATAGATGAATTTGACCGTCAGCTATCACCCAGCGATTTAAACATGTATAAAGGAGTGTACACTTCAAGTTATCTAGCCATTTATCGATGCAATATGTTGCTTTCAAAGATGGATCAGATTGAATGGAAAAACACCGATACCCGCAACGCTATTGAAGCCGAAACACGATTTATTCGCGCTTACATCTACTTCGATTTAGTGAAATTATTGGGAAATATTCCATTGGTAGAAAAACCTCTTACTCCTGCCGAAGCTGAAGTGTTGGGGCAGTCAAGTCCGGATGATGTGTACAAATCAATTGAAAGTGATTTGCTTTTTGCTTCTGCGAATGCTCAATTGAAAGCAAATAAATGGACTGTGAATTGGGCCAAATCGAACGATGGCCATGTAACCGTTTTTGCTGCCAAATCAATGCTTGCACGTGTATTTCTATATTATACAGGCTATTACAACAAAACTACTTTGCCGGGAGGTACAACCAAAGCAACTGTAATTACAGCTTTGCAAGACGTGTATACCAGTGGCCATGGCTTAGTAGCAAAATACAATGAATTATGGCCGGCTGCTTGCGCGGTGCGTAATCCTACAGATTCTATTACCGGACTGAGCTCCACCTATGTTGGCGAAGCAAATAAAGAAACCATCTGGTCGGTGAAATTTAACTCGTCTGGTATTTGGGGTAATTACGATGGATTTTCAGGAATGAGAATAATTGGGTTGAGAAGTGGCACAATTAAATCGTGGGGAACCACAGTTTACGGCGATGGAGCCTGGGGTGGCGCAACAGTGTCACAAGGTTTTGTAAGCTCATGGAAAACCGAAGAAGCCGCTGATCCACGTCAGGCATGGTCTATTGTGGATATTGTAGGTGAAGGATTGGCACTTGCCGACAAACACGACCAAAAAGAATATACAGGATACGTAAATAAAAAATACACCTGTCTGGGCAATGGTACAAAAAACATTTATGCTGCGCAAAGTTTAGACTTCCAATGGAACGAATATCAGGATTTTGTGGTAATGCGTTATTCAGATGTATTGTTGATGTTGTCCGAATTGACACAAGACGCTCAGTATATGAACCTTGTACGTAACCGCGTAGGACTGCCAGCTGTTTCTTATAGTGTGGAAGGATTGCGCAAGGAACGCAAACATGAATTTGCTTTCGAAGGCATACGCTATTGGGACTTGTTGCGCTACGATTACACCTTGCAATACGCTGCAAATGCTGTTTCATTCACGGGCAAAGTAACCAATGGCTATGGCGATAAAACCGGAACCGAAAAGATTGTTTCTGGCCAAAAACTTATCGACTGTAAAGGTTTAGGTCAGTTCCCCAATGATATTATATCACTATCAAATGGTATTTTGAAACAAAACGACGGCTGGAAATAATATAAATCAACATAATAATTAACTAATCAATTTTAAATTTAAAAAATCATGAGAACAATCAAGAATCTTTTTGCACTTCTAGTAGGTGTAATGGCGCTAACCTTTACTTCGTGTAAAACCGACGATCCTGTAATGTTTGGCAAACCAGTGTTAAACACCGACTTCACTGTTACTGTTACCGGTAACAATGTGGCTTTAAATTGTACCAATACAGCGGTGGCATCTGTATTGTGGGAACTAAACAATGGCGTTCAAAAAACCAATAAAAGTGAAACAGTTTATCTTCCTTTAGCAGGCAAATACAGTGTGGTATTAAATGTAAGTAATGGTGGTGACTATATTTCTTCTGACACCGTTCATTTTACAATTGCAACAACCGATAGCGAATATTACAACAAAGGTATCTGGAAAGCACTTACGGGCGGCTCAGGCGTAACAAAAACTTGGATTTTGGACGTAAACAAGAAATTTTTTCACAAACCAATTGATTTCTACGGAGATGCAACGGCTGGTCTTAGCTCAGAGGGTAAATCATGGGGGCCATGGGGCGGATTCGACATTACAGACGCAGAAGTTGGTAGTATTTCATTCAACGCACTTACTGGAATGGCTACATTCAACCTTGATGGTGTAAACAAAACGGGAGCTTACACATTCAATGTTTATGATCGTCCTGCCGACATTATTAGTCCAGCAATGACTGGTCAAACTTTGTGGGAAAACATGTTGTTGGGCAAATACTCATATCTTGGCAAGTTAAGCACTCAAATGGGTGACTTAAAAATGGCCTCTGGTGTTCGTTTCCCATTGGATTTAACCCGCATGAAAAATATTGATAGTAAAACTCTGTTATCAAGCGCAGTTTACCCATGCGAGTTTTTAACTAGTGATTTGGAAAATGTAACTATTATAAACATAACCGATTCTTCATTAGTTGTTCGTGTTAAACGTACCTACGAAGGTGACAAAGAAAACAAATGTTGGTTGCTTTATAACTTTATTGTAAAAGAATATACTTATGTTCCGGAATCATTTACTTATACCGAACCAATAAAAACTGCCTTTACAGCTGCTGATTTAGTAGGAACATGGAAATATGATGCTATTGCTCAAGACTGGATTGGTTGGGATGCTGTAGGTACAAAAGGTACAATTATTGATTCAAAACTATTAAACGACTGGAGTTCAGGTGATGTTATGAAAACAACTCTTGCAGGTTGGGGTGCTGATATTACAGTGTTTGCAACAACAACAACTAATACATACGTTTTCAATGCTAATGGCTCATGTACTTTGAACGGAATAGCCAACACATATTCTGTATCAAAAGGTGTAATTACTTTTGGTACTCCACTTAGCACTGAATTTTCTTTAGTTTGGGCAACATTTACAGGAACACAACTCAAAGTTGCGAGTCCTAAAATAGGTTCGGCTTTAAATGGCATTTGGGTTTGTCAGAAAAATGGAGATAAAAATGAATATAGTGCATTCCATTTAGCGAAACAATAATTCGCAGGAATCAAAATTTATTAGAGGAAGCAGTCTTGCTTCCTCTAATTTATTATATAAACCGTAAAATCACAAATACTGAATCTGATGAAAAAAATAATCCCAATTCTAATTCTTACTGGTTTGGTATGTTTAATATCTTGTAAACAAGAAGTTGAGCCAATAATCAAAAAAACACTATCTGTCAGCTCAGATTCGTTGGAATTTGTAATTGAAGGCGGAATTGATTCAATCACGATTACCACAGATGCTGTTGATTGGCACGTAATTTCTAGCGCTCAGTGGGTAAAACCATCTGTCGATTTTGGTATATCGAAACTAAAAACAATAGCAATAACGGTTGAAGCTAACGCTGTAAAGGAAGTAAGAACAGCTATTTTGAAAGTATATGGCGGTAATGCCGACACTGTTTACATCAAGATCAAGCAGCTCACCAAATCTATCAATGGTACCGATTATCAGAATTTTAAAGATTCAATTGCTCCTGATGCTACCGGAATGAACAGTACCGCCATGGAAATTTCAAACAAAATCATTACAGGTTGGAATATCGGAAATACCCTTGAGGCCATTGGTGGAGAAACTGCTTGGGGAAATCCTATGATTACGAACGATCTTATTAAAACAATAAAAAAGAGTGGCTTCAATGCCATTCGATTGCCCTGCTCATGGAATTCATACTCAAACCAAACAACGGGAAAAATAAATTCCAGTTGGCTAAACCGCGTTAAGCAGGTAGTGCAATACTGTGTGGATAACGATATGTATGTGATACTGAACATTCACTGGGATGGCGGCTGGCTCGAAAACAATTGCACTGAAGCTAAAAGGGTGGCGAACAATGCAAAACAAAAAGCTTTTTGGGAACAAATAGCTGTTACGTTAAGTGATTTTGACGAACATGTACTTTTTGCAAGTGCCAACGAACCCAATGTGAGCAATGCAACCCAAATGGCGGTTTTACTCTCTTATCACCAAACTTTTGTAAATACAGTTCGCTCTACCGGTGGTAAAAATGCATATCGCGTTTTGGTTGTGCAAGGTCCGAGTACCGACATAACTACAACCAATAACCTCATGACCCAAATGCCTACTGATAAAGTTCCGAACCGCATGATGGCCGAAATACACTATTATACGCCATGGAATTTTTGCGGAATGGAAAAGGATGAAACCTGGGGGAAAATGGCGTATTATTGGGGAAAAGATTACCAATCAGCCACTGATGCGAATCGTAATTATTCCAATGGCGAAGCGGAAGTTGACAGACTTATGGCATTGATGAAAACAAAATTTATCAACAAAGGAATACCCGTTATTGTTGGTGAGTTTGGTGCCATTGCACGCACTTCCTTGACAGGTGATGCTCTAAAACTGCATTTGGCTTCAAGGGCATATTATTTTAAATATGTATCAAAACAAGCTAAGGCAAACGGATTGTTGCCATTTTTCTGGGATACTGGTGGAATAATTGATAGAAGAAATTATACTGTTATAGATCAGCCAGCTTTAGATGCACTCATTCAAGGTGCAAATGGTTTATAAGTAATGATAAAACAATATTTTGTTTAGTAATTAAAATATTGTTCTCATTAGGTATTAGTTTTTTAAAGGCAAATCCTCTGGCTAATAAAAGTCAGAGGATTTTTTAATTCGTCCTTGTCAGATTCAATAGTAGTCAAAATCAAATACCTATCGTAAAAACTTTTACCTCACTCTTCCCCCACAAACCCAGGTTTTCTGGTAATAATTTTCGTCCAAAATATTTATCATAACGCCTTTTGAAGTCGAGGCGTGCACAAATTTATTATCCTTGAGATAAATGCCCACGTGGTTTATTTCAGAAAGTCTTTTCCCTGATGTGTTGAAGAATACCAAATCGCCTTCTTTGAGTTTTCTTTTTCTTATTTTCCTACAGTTTTCCTTCATCATTTTTGCCGAGCTGCGTTCCAATGTTTTTCCATATACGTTTTTATACACCATATAGGTGAAGCCGGAGCAATCTATTCCGCTACGTGTCAATCCACCATTTCTGTGCGGCGTTTTTAACCACGAGGCAGCTTCCTTGTAAAGTTCAAAATTGTCTTTTCGGCCTTCTTCCATTCCCAGTGAAGAATACACTTCTTGATGAACCTTTTTTTCAAATCGTCGGGTGCTACTGCAACCAATAAATAGCAAAGAAAGTACAATTAAGAAGAGGAAATGGGTGGTAGTTTTGTTTGTTATATAATTCACAATCATCAATTTTATTTGCAAATATAATGATTTTTGCATTAACAACGGATAATTGTGACAATAAAAAAGGGTGAGACTGTACATCTCACCCTTCAATTAAATTTAAAACAGGTCTTTTTTATTTCTTCGTAATCTGAACCGACTGAACCGGCAATCCGTCAACAACGGCTTTCAACGTGATTGTTCCAGCTTTAGCACTACTTTGTACAATGGCCATACATTTACCGTAAAACAACTTGCGCTCTGGCTTTTTTAATGATGCATGTTCATTCTGGTCGCCATTATCTGTGCCAGCAATAAATCCATCGCCTTCCACGCTGAATTTCACCATCTGATTGGCCAATGGGCAAACGTTGCCATCTTTATCCAGCAACTCAACCGTTACAAACGAAAGGTCTTTACCATCAGCTTTAATTTCTGAGCGGTCGGGTGTAAGTTTTATTGCAACAGCAGCTCCGACAGTTTTAATTTCCTTTGTCAAAACTTCTTTTCCAGCTTTGCGCGAAACGGCTTTCAATGTTCCAGCTTCGTAATTCACACGCCACATTACGTGCATATCGTCGTTTTGTTTTGTGCGTTTTCCAAGCGAAACGCCATTTAAATACAGTTCCACTTCGTCGGCATGGTTATAATATGCCCACACATCCACGGTTTGCCCTTTTTCCCAGTTCCAGTGCGGAAAAATATGCAACACATCCTTGTTAGTCCATTGACTTTGGTACAAATAATACACATCTTTAGGGAAACCTGCCAAATCCACAATGCCGAAGAACGAGCTGCGCGATGGCCACCAGTAAGGCGTTGGCTCGCCCAAATAATCAAAACCTGTCCAGATAAATTGTCCGGCTATGTGATCGTATTTATCCACAATTTTCAAGTTTGCCTCGTGTGTGGCTCCCCACGGCGCACGGCAATTGTCGTAAGCCGAGCATTGTTGCGACGGGTTTACGTATGGCACATCCCAGCTTTTTGGACAAACAATTACACTGTCGGAAGGATTCACGTAATAACCACGCGTTTGAAGCGACGATACAGATTCAGTTACAATAAAAGGTGTTTTTGGATACCGTTTGGTAATGTCGGCAAATTCTGTTTCGTGATAGTTGAAGCCAATAATATCCAACGCTTCCGATTTGAAAAGCGGGTTACTTTCTTGCGTTCCGTTGCAGGCTGCGGTAATTGGGCGGGTAGGATCTACCGATTTTGCAATGTCAGCCAAATGTCGGGTCAACAAGGCATTTTTCCCCAATCGGCCCAGTTTTATATCTTCAGTTTCTGCTACTACTTTATTATTCAATGCAATATTAGCCGCTTGCAAATCTACATCCGCAGCCGGAGTATCGCCCCATTGTTCGCCCACTTCATTGCCAATGCTCCACATAAATACCGATGGATGGTTGCGGTCGCGAATGATTTGGTCAGTAAGGTCGCGTTCGTGCCATTTATCAAAATCCAGTGCATAATCATAAGTGGTTTTCTTCTTTTTCCAAATATCAAATGCTTCATCCATCACAATAAAACCCATTCGGTCGCACAGGTCAAGTAGCTCTGGAGCAGGTGGATTGTGCGAAGTTCGGATGGCATTTACGCCCATGCCTTTCATAATTTGGAGTTGTCGTTCCAATGCGCGTTCGTTCACGGCTGCTCCCAATGCGCCAAGGTCGTGATGATTGCAAACGCCTTTAATTTTCGTATGTTTACCATTCAGAAAAAAGCCTTTTTCAACATCAAAGTTGAATGAACGTATGCCAACGGTAGTTTCATATTCATCCGTTTTTATTCCAAATATATTCAGTTTAGTGACTAATTTGTATAAATATGGTTTTTCAATACTCCACAAAATAGGTTTCTTGACAGATATATTTTGTAAATACTTACTCGATCCTCCTCCAGCTTTCACCATCAAAGCACCACTTATTTGCGAAACCAAATTTCCATTTTCATCATACAAAAATTGCTCTACCCCTACCGATTGTGCAAACCGCATATCATTCCTGATCGTTGTTTTAATGGAAATTACGGCGCTGTCTGCATTAATCGTTGGCGTTGTTACGCTCGTTCCCCATTGTTCTATAAATACCTGATTGGTAGTTACTAGGCGTACGTTGCGGTAAATGCCCGAACCGGAATACCAGCGAGAATTAGGCTGTTTAGAGTTATCCACTTTTACTGCAATCACGTTGGAAGCACCAAATTTCAAATACGGAGTAATATCATAACTAAATGAAATATAGCCATTTGGACGTTTTCCAACAAAATTGCCATTCACCCAAACTTCACTGTTGCGATATACACCGTCGAACTCCACAAATACTTTCTTAGGCTGAAGTCTGTTGGTTTTTTCCATCACAAATGTTTTGCGATACCAGCCCAGTCCGCCTGGAAGTGCACCTCCACCAGCTGTAGCTGGATAATCTTTGCCAAAATCGGATTCTATGCTCCAGTCGTGCGGCAGGTTGAGCGTTCGCCATTTGCTGTCGTCGAAAATTGTTGTGGAAGCATTCAAAGTACTATCTGCCAAAGTGAATTTCCAGTTCTGGGTAAAGTCATCCACCTGCCTCACAGTCTTTGCATTTAAGCCAAAAAAGGAACAAAGTGATAATACAACAATTAATTTAAGTGATTTCATGATTTAATTCAATTGGTTTTTTGTGGTTGCAAAATTACATTGAATAGAAAATCCATTCAATTGACAAATTCTGAATTTAAAAATACAAAAATACTCAATTAATCAACAGTATTTATGAATCAAAGAAATCAATTTGGGTGCAAATGTTTTCATTCAGGTGTCAAAATGTAATTTGAAGCTGAAAACGCAAAGTATATGATAATGTTTGACATTAAAGTCTATAAATTTGGTGTAAATCTATTCAAACCAGTTTTTGATAATTGAAAGTAAATTTATTAAATGATATTTGTGGAGATTTTTTCATATTAATTTAAGTTTCAAATGAAAAAGGTCATTAGTTACAATCAAAACCACAAAATACTCTGTAATTGATGGAAAAAAAGTCAGTTAACAGAGCAAGTCGCAAAAAAATTCAAAATTATTTTAGATATACCACCCTAATTTCAAAACTAATATTATCTTTGCACACGTTTGTATTTTAAATCATGCAGAAGAGAATCACCATAAAAGACATAGCCAAAGAGCTGAATATTCATCACTCCACCGTTTCTCGCGCTTTGCGAAACGACCCACGAGTGAATGAAATCACGCGTGATATGGTGTTGGCTTATGCTCAGAAGCATGAATATCAAACAAATATGAATGCAGTTCAGTTACGTGGCTCGGTAAATAACACCATCGCGCTGATTGTTCCGAATATCAACCACACGTTCTTCTCGGATATTGTGAGTCAACTTTCCAATCTAGCCTACCAAAAAGGTTTTATTATATCTGTTTTTCAATCCAATGAAGATTATTCTCAGGAGGTTGACATTGTAAACACCATTATTAAGCAGAATTATGCGGGCGTGATTGCTTCCATTGCAAAAAACACGACCAACAGTGCTCACTTTAATTTGTTGAAGACTTTCGGTATTCCACTGGTGTTTTTCGATAGGGTTTGCAATGATTTAAAAACACCAAAAGTCCTGATAGACAACTACAACATCACGCTTGAAGCAACAGAACATTTAATCAAAAAAGGGTATAAAAGAATTGCGCATATCACTGGTCCTATTGATATTAATGTTTTCGGCGACAGACAAAAAGGATATTACGATGCAATAATAAAGCATAGTTTGGATTATAATCGACAAATAAGTATCAACGAAGACTTCTCGGCGGAGGCTGGTCGTAATTGTTTGACTGAATTAATGTTGGAAACTGAAAAGCCCGATGCCATCATTTCGTCGTCAATACTTTTGACCATGGGAATTGCGGTTCAGGCACGTGAAATGTCGCTTCGTATTCCTCAAGATTTGGCTTTAATTGGCTTTGGCAACCATTTGAGTTCGCTCATAATGCAACCTCAACTTACCTCTATTTATCAATCGGAAAAGGAAATAGCAGAAATTGCTTTTGAATTGTTGGAAAAAATGATAAACAAGGAAATTGCCATTGGTGAGGAGTGTACGAAAACGGTAAAAGCTCAAATAGTTTATAGGGAATCGTGTTGAAGAATTTACTATTTATTCATTTACTCCCGATAGCTATCGGGATTACTATTTCCAAGTATCTTATTTCAATATATTTTTTCTCAAAAGCTGCACACGTGTGCTAATTTCAATTTAAAACTATTATTTCTCAAATTAAGTAACTGAAATTATTTATTGATATATTTGTTATTTCATAAGACGCTCATTTACTAGGTCTTACTAATCATTAATTGTTCATTATTAATTATCAAATACTTATATACATTCTAAAATTAAATTATCATGTTAAAAGGAATTTCACCTTTAGTAAGTCCTGAACTGTTGGCAGTTTTGGCACGTATGGGTCATGGCGATGAAATTATTCTTGCCGATGCTCATTTTCCTGGAGAATCGTTCAACAACAGAGTGTTGCGTGCCGACGGACTTCGCATTCCAGAATTGTTGGCAGCCATTTTGCCTCTGTTCGAGCTGGATGCTTATGTGGCTCACCCTTTAGCCATGATGGCTGCTGTACCCGGCGACGAACTTGACCCGAAAGTGGAAGAATCGTACATGAAAAGCATACACATTAGCAATCCTAACGTACCAGCAATTGAGCGCATCGACCGATTTGCGTTTTACGACCGCGCCAAAACCTGTTTTGCAGTAGTAATGACTGGAGAAACAGCTAAGTATGGCAATATCTTACTTAAGAAAGGGGTAACTCCGTGTGTTTAATTGGATAATTTGATAATGAGGTAATGCGATAATTGGGTAATTTTGACTTGAGCTTATTAGATAACAGAATATAATCAATAAAATAACTAATCAACTAAATAACCTATTATTATTCAACCAATTACCAAATAAATTAATAACTAAATAACAAACCAACAATGACATTAAAATCAAAAAGTGCTTTCTTGCCAGGCAATAGCACTGTAATTTTCAAGGACGTAGAATTTCCAACTCCGGGACACGGACAAGTATTGCTGAAAACAAAATCATCCACCATTTGCGGAAGTGATATTCGCGCCATATACCGCGAACACTTAGGTAAAGGTCCGGAAGGATACCAAAATAAAATTGCGGGTCACGAACCTGCTGGTCAAATTATTGCTTGCGGCCCGGGCATGAAACGCTTCAAAGAAGGCGACCGTGTGGTGGTTTATCACATTTCGGGCTGCGGATGTTGCAACGATTGTCGCCGTGGTTACATGATTTCATGTTCCAGCGAATCTCGGGCAGCTTACGGCTGGCAACGCGACGGTGGCATGAGCGAATACATGATTGCCGAAGAAAAAGACCTGGTATTACTTCCTGACGAATTGACTTATACCGACGGCGCACAAGTGGCTTGCGGTTTTGGAACCGTTTACGAAGGATTGGAAAAAATTGGTATCAGCGGGAATGATGCTGTACTGGTAACTGGTTTAGGACCTGTAGGTTTGGCGGCGCTTATGCTTGCAAAAGCAATGGGCGCACAACGACTTATTGGCGTAGATACCGTTGCTGAGCGTTGCGAAATAGCTAAAAAGATGGGATTGGCCGACGAGGTATATGTTTCAGGATCTGATACATTGGCACAGGTTATGGCCGAAACAAAAGGACGTGGATTTGAGAAAACAGTAGATTGCTCTGGTCATACTTTGGCGCGTCAATTATGTATTCGTGCCACCCGTCAGTGGGGGAAAATGGTGATGATAGGCGAAGGCGGAACGGTAGAATTTAACCCAAGCCCAGATATTATTCATGACCAAAAAACCATTTATGGCTCATGGGTAACGTCTATCTGGAAAATGGAAGAACTGGTGGAACGTATTGTTCGCTGGGGAATTCATCCCGAAGATTTGGTGACTCACCGTTTTACATTGGACCAGGCAGCTGAAGCATATGCGCTGATGGCCGAAGGAAAATGTGGAAAAGTGGCCGTGGTTTTTGACGAGGAGATTAAATAATTTATTATTTTTTTATTTACTCCCGATAGCTATCGGGATTACCATTTAAATCAAGACTAGTAAGGACTCAATATTTGATCCTTAACTGTCTTGGTTCTTGGTTCTAACATCTAACATCTAAAAAAACATGCAAACAATATATCCATCATCAGTACCTTATAAAACGCTGTACAATGGTGCCAAAATACCAGTAATTGGATTAGGCACTTTTGGTTCAGACAATTACGATGCCCTCACCATTGCGAAAGCAGTTAAAACGGCAATAGAAATGGGCTACCGTCACATCGACTGCGCCTCGGTTTACGGCAACGAAAAAGAAATCGGTACAGCTTTGCAAGAAGTGTTTGCCGAAGGAATCGTTACCCGCAAAGAACTTTGGATTACTTCAAAAGTTTGGAACGACAAGCACAAGGAAGTGGTGGCTTCGTGCAAACAATCACTGTCCGATTTGCAACTCGATTATCTCGATTTGTACCTTGTACACTGGCCATTCCCTAACTTCCACGCCCCAAAGTGCGATGTTACCGCTCGTCAACCCAACTCAGTTCCATACATTCATGCTGATTATATGAAAACATGGGCACAAATGGAAAGTTTGGTGGAAAGTGGATTGGTGAAAAACATTGGAACTTCCAATGTGACCATTCCGAAAATGAAACTCATTTTGCGTGATTGTAACATCAAGCCAGCATTGAACGAAATGGAGATTCATCCGCACTTCCAACAACCTGAATTGTATAAATTCATGATTGACAATGGTGTTCAAGTTATTGGCTACAGTCCGATTGGTTCTCCTGGTCGTCCTGAGCGTGACAAAACTCCAGAAGATACCGTTGATATGGAAGATCCAATTATTATGGCTATTGCCGAACGATTGAATGTTCATCCAGCTGTGGTTTGCCTGAAATGGGCGGTGCAACGTGGACAAATAACCATTCCATTTTCTGTAAAAACCGACAAAATGTACAATAACCTGAAAGGGGTGACCGAAGGACCGCTTACTAATGAAGAAATGGAAGCAGTTTCGAAAATCGACAAACATTGCCGATTAATCAAAGGTCAAGTTTTCTTGTGGGAAAGTGCCAAAGGCTGGGAAGATTTGTGGGATTTGGATGGCGAAATTGCTAAATAATCAATTTGATGTTCAATAAAATTCAGCAGAAAAGCAAATATTGACTGTTTTTCTGCTGAAGAACATAAATTTATTGTATTTCAATTCTGAAGTTACATCTATTTTTGCAGCACAGTTCAGCACAGCAAAAATAATATAAAACAAACACACTTTAAATCAATTCACGCATTATGTCAAATCACAAAATTGTTAGCAAAGAAAATGCACTTCCATTTATATTGGTAACAGCATTATTTTTTCTTTGGGCTATGCCCAATAATCTGAACGATATTCTCATACCCCAGTTTATGAAATCGTTTGAACTCAGTCGTTTTCAAGCAGGTCTGGTTCAATCGGCTTTTTACATGGGTTATTTTTTAATGGCTTTGCCTGCTGCGCTAGTGATGGACCGTTTTAATTACAAAACAGGACTTATTACTGGATTATTGCTTTTTGCCGCGGGTGCATTTTTATTTTATCCGGCGGCAACAATAGGCAAATTCGAACTCTTTTTACTGGCTCTATTCGTGATTGCCAGTGGCTTAGCTTTTCTTGAAACCGGTGCCAACTCATTCATTTCTGTACTTGGCGACCCTGACACTTCCGCACAACGACTGAACTTTTCGCAAGCATTTAATCCGCTTGGCGCCATGACTGGAGCATTGATTGGCAGTCAGTTTATCTTTTCGGGCGTAGAACATTCTGCAGAGAAGGTGTTGTCAATGAAAACTGCCGGCACTTACAACGAGTATTTGAATACCGAGATTATGCGGGTCATTCCTCCTTATATGATTATTGGTTGTATAATATTGGTTTGGGCATTTTTGATTTGGAAAGTGAAATTCCCTGCAGAAACAGACAATCCTGTAAAACCAAATGGCAAAAAAAATGATGGTCACGGCCACATGAAAATGCTACTCAAATATCCACACTTTTTGAAAGGTATTTTAGCACAATTTTTCTACGTTGGCGCACAAGTGGGCACTTGGAGTTTCTTGATTCAATATGTAAAAGATTTTATCCAAAAACCAGAAAAAGAGGCCGGTGTATATCTTGTATATGCATTGATGGCATTTGGTATTGGCCGTTTTGTATCCACAGCTTTGATGCGCAAATTCCAACCCAACAAACTGATGGGAGTTTTCAGCATTGTCAATATTGCACTTACAGGAATCGCAATACTTCATCCGGGTTTCTTTGGTGTATGGGCTTTGGTAATTTCAAGTTTCTTTATGTCGTGCATGTTCCCAACTATCTTTGCATTGGGCGTAAAAGGCTTAGGACCAAACACAAAAATTGGAGGTTCAATGATTATCATGGCCATTATTGGTGGTGCAATCTGGACACCATTGATGGGCTATATTTCTGATACAACGCATAGTATGGCATTGGCAATGATTATACCAGTTATCAGTTATTGTTATTTGGTATATTATTCTTTTGTTGGGTCAAAACCTTCAGGTCCACTTTTTGTAGGTGATGAATATAAAGTAGTTGCTTCACATTAAGGTTATTTTCATTTGGAATAAGTGCCTTTTTCTTTTGGAATCAGGCACTTATTTTGTTTATCCACAATTTGAATTTAATGTTTTGCATATTCCCAATTATAATGACTATTTTTGTAAAAAAATTAAATCTATGAACACAAAAATCATTTTTCTATCAATTCTGATTTCTTTTCAATTGCTTTTGAATGCAGAGATTAAAGTTGCTTCGGCACTGGGCGACAACATGGTTATGCAACGCAACACCGAGGTGAAAATTTGGGGAAAAGCCAACCCTAAAGAAAAAATTACCGTGACTGCAAGTTGGAATAAATCTATTGCGACAACCATGAGCAATCAAAATGGTGAATGGCTGGTAAAAGTAAAAACTACCGAAGCTGGTGGTCCATACTCAATTACTATTTCGACTGTAAAAGAAAAGGTTACGCTCAAAAATATTCTATTGGGTGAAGTTTGGCTTTGTTCCGGTCAATCCAACATGGAAATGACAATGGCAGGATTTGGCGATTCTCCCATCAATGGTTCCAATGAAATGCTCGCTGATGCCGAAAATAACAACTTACGATTATTCACTGTTAAACGACTATCAACTACAACACCACAAGATACTTGTGCAGGAAAATGGGAAGCTGCAAATGCCGAAACAGTTTCTAGATTTAGTGCTACAGCTTATATGTATGGCAAACAATTGCAGCAAAAGCTCAAAGTTCCAGTGGGTTTGATTAGCTCTAGCTGGGGTGGTTCGCGCATTGAAGCTTGGATTAACAAGGAATCAATGGCCAATTTCCCTGACGCTTTGGCACAGACAACATTGGAAAAAACACCCGTAAACCACAAAGCTTCACAACTTTACAACGGCATGATTTCCCCCATTCTTAATTACACAATTAAGGGTGCCATTTGGTATCAAGGTGAGTCGAACATAACTAATTATAAAGATTATGCTGCGCTAATGGCGGGCATGGTCAGTAATTGGCGCAAAGATTTTGCAGTAGGGAATTTTCCGTTCTATTATGTGGAAATAGCACCCTATTGGTACAACAACAGCAAGGCAATTAGCTCGGCTTTGCAACGCAACGAACAATTAAAAGCAATGTCATTGATTCAAAATTCGGGAATGGCTTCCACCATGGATATTGGCGAAGAGAAAAATATTCATCCTGCCGAAAAAGAAATAGTAGGAAAACGGTTGGCTTTCTGGGCTTTATCAGAAACTTATGGCATGAAAGGAATTTCATATAAATCGCCTACTTTCAAGGCAATGGTAGTGAAAGATTCCGTGGCTTTAATTTCGTTTGATAATGTGGTGAACGGATTGTCAACTTTTGGAAAAGAAGTGGAAAGCTTCGAAATTGCTGGTCAGGACAGCGTGTTCTATCCTGCCAAAATGAACATTACCCAAAAGCAAGCAAGGGTTTGGTCTACAAAAGTAAAAGCTCCGGTTGCAGTACGTTACGGATTTTGCAACTTCCCTGTGACCAACGGCTTTTTGTACAATACTACTGGCTTGCCAGTTTCTTCCTTCAGAACTGACAACTGGCAAAAATAAATTTTAAGAGCATATTTTATTCCAAAATATGCTCTTAAACATAAAATTTGAGCTTCAGTATTTGAAAATTACCCACTATCTTTGCAGCACAGTTCAGCACAGTAAAATTCATGAAAAACATTAAGTTCTCTCATTCTACCTCCAAAATAAAATCACTAGCAGATGGTATTAGTTCGTCCATTATGCTAGGGAATTTGAGAATGGGTGACAACTTGCCTTCCATCAACGAAGCCAGTGCACAGCATAAAGTTTCGCGCGATACAGTATTCAAGGCATACAACGAGCTGAAAAGAAGGGGTTTAATTGATTCAAATCCGACAAAAGGATATTTTGTTACGGGCGATGTCAATCATGTTTTACTTCTATTGGATACATATTCGGCATTCAAACAAGATTTATATCATCGATTTACGGCTAATTTGCCTGAAAATTACAAAGTAGATTTGATTTTCCACCAATACAACGAGCATCTTTTCGAAACCATTGTACGTGAAAGTATTGGAAAATATAGCATGTATGTGGTAATGAATTTTTCTAACGAAACATTTTCAGATACATTAAAAACCATTCCAAATAATAAATTACTGTTGTTGGATTTTGGTAATTTCGAAAAAGCAGAATATTCGTTCATTTGTCAGGATTTCAACCAATCATTGTACAATTGTTTGGATGAAGGGAAAGAATTACTACATAAATATGACAAATTATCCTTCGTGTTTCCTGAAGAAATTTGTCACCCCGAAAGTGCAATCGATTATTTTATAAGCTTTTGCAAAGCCAATAATTTTGAATATGAAGTGATTAAGCGCAATGCCGATTGGCACGGTGTTCAGGCAAAAACAGCATATTTATGTATTTCCTCTGAAGATTTAGTGAAAATAATCAAAGATGCAAATGCTAAAAATTTGAATATTGGTAGCGAGATTGGACTTATCGCCTATAATAATGACCCGGTTTTGGAAGTCATCAAAAATGGCATCTCATCAATAAGCGTAGATTTTGGATTAATGGGCGAAAAAGCAGCCAATTTCGTAACAAAAAAAGAGCCAATTCAGGAGTATATACCGACACAATTGATAGTAAGAGGTTCGGTATAATTTACAATTAATGCGAATCAGTATTTAAAAAATTAGATAAATGAAAGCCATAGACATTTTGCCAAACAAATGAATAAGTAATCCGGCAGTTGATCTGACTTTCATCGCTCTTTGAATTTTTGTTTTTTCAT
>Ga0247844_1005128_pt1 | contig 16964 bp, 4 predicted proteins | sample LaCtaG_FD_192421 | JGI IMG/M metagenome (GOLD analysis project Ga0247844, IMG submission 192421) | Freshwater microbial communities from meromictic Lake La Cruz, Castile-La Mancha, Spain - LaCruzMarch201714.5m_1 | ecosystem: Environmental > Aquatic > Freshwater > Lake | place: Spain: Castile-La... | reverse complement strand
GACCGCGCCGACCTTCACCCTCGGCAACACCGCCAACAGCGATGTCGTCACGCTCACCGGCACGGCTACCGCCACCTTCGCCGACAAGAATGTCGGCACCAGCAAGACGGTGACGCTATCCGGCTTCTCCGCCTCCAGCGCCAACTACGCACTGCCGACGCTGCCAACCTATACGGCCGACATCACCGAGCGCAACATCACGATCAGCGCCACGGGACAGAACAAGACCTACGATGCGACGAACGTGGCAACGGTGACGCTCGCCCCCTCGGCCAGCGCAGCACCGGGCACGGCGGGCAGCGGCTTCATTACCGGCGACCTGCTGACCTACAGCTACACCGGCGCGGTGTTCGACGCCGGCAAGAATGCCGGCAGCACCTTGGCGATCACCGTTTCCGGCCTCAGCCTCGGCGGCGCCGACGCGGCGAACTACACGCTCGCGGCAGCCACGGCGAGCACCAGCGCCAACATCGCCCAGCGCGCCATCAGGCTCACCGCCCTCTCGGGCAGCAAGACCTATGACGGCAGCGCCGTGCTGTCAGCGCCGACTTTTGCACTGGATGCCAGCGCCATCCTCGGCAGCGACGCGTTGAGCGGCGCAACCGGGAATGCGACGTTCAACAACCGACACGCCGGCAACGGCAAGACACTGACCGCCGACCTGGCGACACTGACGCTGACCGGCGCCGACGCCGGCAACTACACGCTAGGCACCGGCAGCTATGTGGGCAGCGGCAACCTCATCGCCAGGACGGTGACCCTGACGCAGGGCAACGTCAGTCGCACTTACGACGGCACGGCAGCCTACACGCTAACGGCCGGCGATCTTTCCGCCTTCACCACCGCGCTCGGCGTGAGTGGCGATACGGTGACGGCCGGCAGTGCCAGCTTCGACAGCAAGCATGTCGGCAGCGGCAACAAGACCCTGACCCTCGACAGCGCAACGGTAAGCGACGGCAACGGCGGCAACAACTACGCCCTCACGCTGGCCGGCAACAACGCCAGCACCATCACCCAGGCCGCGCTGACGGTGTCTACCGGCAATATCATCAAGACCTACGACGGCACATTGACGGCTGCCGGCAGCGGCGTCATCACGGTAGGTTCGATTTTTACTGGCGACAGCATCGACTACAGCAGCCTGACCACGGCCTTTGCCGACAAGAACGCCGGTAGCGGCAACAAGACGGTGACGGTTGGCGGCAGCGTGAGCATCGACGACGGTAATACTGGCGGCAACTACAACGTCACCCTCGCCAATAACACTACCAGCACCATCAACACGGCGGCATTGACCGTCACCGCGCCGACGGTGACCCGCAACTACGACGGCACCACGACCGCCGCTGGCGTTGCCACCGCTAGCGGGCTGGCCGCCGGTGACAGCGTGAATGCTGCGGCGACCCTGAACTTCGACACCAAGATGGCCGGTACCGGCAAGACGGTGACCGCCAGCGCGCTGACCGTGAAGGATGGCGCCAGCGCCAACATGACCGGCAACTACAGCATCAGCTACGTGGCGGATACCGCCAGCGTTATCGACCGCATCGCGCTGACGCTGGCGCCGGTCTCCGCCACCAAGACCTACGATGGCGCCACGAACTCTGCAGGCGCCGTCACGGTGACCGGCCTAGTGTCGGCCTACGATACTGCCACCGTGGCGCAGGAATACCTCTTGGCCAATGCGCTCGGCGCGAATGGCAGCACACTACGCATCAAGTCGGGCTACACCATTCTCGATGGCAACAGTGCCGACATGAGCGGCAACTACACCATCACCGACACGACGACGGCAACGGGCACCATCAATCCGCGCGTCGTCAGTCTGACGGGCAGCCGCAGCTATGACGGCACGACCGACGTGGCCGCCGGCATCTTCACGCTTGGCAACCTCGTCACCGGCGAGACGCTGACGCTGTCCGGTACCGGCACGGTGCTGAGTAAAAATGTCGGCACTGGCAAGACGGTGACGCCCGCCAGCTTGGCGTTAAGCGATTCTGGAAGTTATCTCGCCAGCAACTACACATTTACTGGCGGCACCCACGAGGCCGACATCACGGCGGCCAGCCTGACGCTCTCCACCAGCGACGTCACCAAGACCTACAGCGGCAACACCACGGCCGCAGGTACGGCTGCGGTGACGGGTAGCACGCTGTTCTCGGGCGATTCGCTCTCTGGCGGCAGCTTTGCCTTCACCGACCCGAACGCCGGCAGCGGCAACAAGACGGTGACCGTCTCTGGAATCACGGTGAACGACGGCAACGGCGGCGCCAACTACACCGTCAGCTATGCCAGCAACACCACCAGCACCATCAACGCCAAGGCGGTAACGCTCTCGGCCACCAAGACCTACGACGGCAGTACCACGCTGGGCGCCGGCACGGTGACCCTCGCCACCGGTATCGGCGGCGAGGCGCTGACTTATTCCGGCGCCACGGCCAACAGCAAGAACGTCGCCGACAACGCGACCAACTACATCACGGCCATCACCCTCGCCGACGGCGCCGGCGGCCTGGCCAGCAACTACATTCTGCCAACGCTGAACCAGGCCAATGCGACGGTGACGATCAACGCCCGCACCGTCACGCTCTCGGCCAGCAAGACTTACAACGGCAACAGCACCCTCGGTGCTGGCACTGTCACGGTAGGCACCGGCGTCGACGCAGAAACGCTGAGCTACAGCGGAGCGACGGTTAGCAATGCCCACGTCGCTACCGCCGGCAAATACATCGACGCCATCACGCTGGGTGATGCCAGTGACGGCTCGGGTGGTCTCGCCGGCAACTACGCGCTGCCTGCGCTGAATCTGGCCAACGCACCGGCGACGATCAACGCCTGCGCCGTCAGTCTGACGGGCAGCCGTGGCTACGACGGCACGACCGACGTGGCCGCCGGCATCTTCACGCTTGGCAACCGCGTTACCGGCGAGACACTGACGCTGTCCGGCAGCGGCACGGTGCTGAGTAAAAATGTCGGCGCTGGCAAGACGGTGACGCTGGGCAGTCTGGCGCTGGGTAATGGTTCCGGCGGCCTGGCTAGTGATTACACGCTGACCGGAGGCACCTACGCGGCCGACATCACGGTCGCCAGCCTGACGCTCTCCATCAGCAACGTCAGCAAGACCTACAGCGGCAATACCACGGCTGTGGGTACGGCGACGGTAACGGGCGGCACGCTGTTCTCGGGCGATACGCTCTCTGGCGGCAGCTTTGCCTTCACCGACCCGAACGCCGGCAGCGGCAACAAGACGGTGACGGTGTCCGGCATCACGATCAGCGACGGCAATGGCGGCGCCAACTACACCGTCGGCTACGCTAGCAATACCACCAGCACGATTACCCCGTTGTCGATCACCGTCGCGGCGAGCGCGGCGAGCAAGGTCTATGGCAACGCCGACCCGGCACTGGATTACAGTCTGACCTCGGGCGCGCTGGTGAGTGGCGACAGTCTGTCTGGCGCGCTCAGCCGCGTAACGGGCGAAAACGTCGGTAGTTATGCGATACAGCAAGGCACGCTGGCGAACAGCAATTACGCAATTACCTACGCCGGGGCGCAACTGGCCATTACGGCGCGACCCATCACGGTGACCGCCGCTGCCCAGACCAAGGTCTATGGCGCTGCCGACCCAACGCTGACCTATACCCTGGAAGCCAACAGCAGCGGACGCGGCCTGGTCGACGGCGACAGCTTCACGGGGACGCTCGCCCGTGCCGCCGGCACCCAGGTTGGCAGTTACGCCATCGGCAAGAGCACGCTGGCGAACGGCAACTACGCCATCACCTACACAGCGGCCGATCTGGTCATTACACCCAAGACGCTGACCCTGGCTGGCAGCACCAGCCTGAGCAAGACCTATGACGGTTCGATCGCCATGCCGGTCGGGCAGAACGGGTATGGCTCGCTGCTAGGCATCGTCGGCAGCGACACGCTGGCACTGGCCGGCGCGCCGGTGTTCAGCAGCAAGGATGCCGGTACGCGCGCGATCCAGCAGGGCACGCTGCTGCTGGCGGGGGCGGACGCGGGCAACTACACGCTGTCATGGACGAATGGCAGCGGCACCATCAACCCGGCGCCGCTCAGCGTGCGCGCCAACGACGCCGCCAATTTCGTCACGCAGGGGGTGACCGGCACAGCGGCCTTCAATGGTCTCTCCTACAGCGGCTTCGTCGCCGGCGAAACCAGTGCGGTGGTCTCCGGCACGGCCAGCATCACGCGCACGGGGACGCAGACCAGCGCCGGCACCTACAGCGGCGCACTCACTGCCACCGGCCTAAGCGCGAGCAACTACGCCATCAGATATATGCCGGGCGACTACACCATCGTGCCGGCCAACCAGTTGCTGGTCGAGGTGCAGAACACAAGCAACACCTACGGCAGCGCGGCAGCCTACTCGATCACCAGCGCGAAGTATCTGGCAGGCGATGGCGTGACCATCGCCCACCTGACCGGCGGGGTGTCGATTTCCGGCAACAGCATCACCATCAACGACGGCAGTTCCACGGCCAGTTTTACCCTCGTTCCAAGTAGCGGCACGACCAGCACCGCCGGCTATCTCAATGTCGGTAGCTACCAGCTCGCCGCCAGCGGCATGACGGAAAACTCGACCAACTTCGGCGGCACGCTGACCGTGGTGGGTGCCCAGAGCGTGACGCAAAAAGCGCTCACGACCGCGGCAACGGGCGGGCTGAGCAAGGTCTATGACGGCACCACCGCGATGAGCGGGCTGGTCGTCGGCCTGGGCGGCCTAGTGAGCGGCGACGCGGTCAGCGCCACCGGCAATGGCGCCTATGCGGGCAGGAATGCCGGCAGCAACCTCAACTACGCGGTGAGCGCCCTGCAACTCGCCGGAGCGGATGCGGGCAACTACTATCTTGCCGGCGGTACGAGCTTCACCGGGAGCAATAGCGCGATCACGCCCAAGGCGATTACCGCCAGCTACACCGCGCTCGACAAGGTGTATGACGGCACGACCGTGGCGACGGTAAGCGGCGGTTCGAGCGGCTTCATCGCCAGCGACGTGGCGAGCCTCACCTACACGACAGCCGCCTTCGCCGACAGGAATGTCGGCGCTGGCAAGACGGTGACGGTCTCCGGTGTTGACCTGACGGGAAGCGATGCCGCCAACTACAGCGTGAGCAACCCCACGGTGCTGACGACGGCCAGCATCACGGCGAAGACGCTGACGCTTGCCGGTGCCAATGGCCTGGCCAAGACCTATGACGGCACGGTGCTGATGCCGGTGGCCGATACGGGCTATGGCAGCCCGGCCGGGATCGTCAGCGGCGATACGGTGAGTGTGGCCGGGGCACCGGTCTATGACGGCACGGCTGTCGGCAGCCATCTCCTCCAGCAGGGCACGGTGGGGCTCGCCGGTGCCGATGCCGGCAACTACAGCCTGTCCTGGACGGACGGCACGGGCGCCATTACCCAGGCCGTGCTGACGGTGCGCGCCAACAATGCCGCCAATTTCATCACGCAATCGGTAACTGGCACCCAGGTCTTCAACGACGTGTCGTATTCCGGTTTCGTCAATGGCGAGACCAGCGCGGCGCTCGGCGGTGCGGCCAGTATCAGCCGCATCGGCAACCAGACGCTGGTAGGCACCTACAGTAGCGTGCTGGTGCCCTCGGGGCTGACTGCCACCAATTACAGTTTCAATTATGTTGCCGGCGATTACACCATCGTGCCGGCCAGCCAGTTGCTGGTCGTGGTGCAGAACACGAGCAACAGCTACGGCAGTGCGCCGACCTATGCCGTGACCAGCGCACAGTATCTCGCCAGCGACGGCAGCACCATCGCCAACCTGACCAGTAACGTCAGCGTTACCGGCAATACCGTGACGATCACCGATGGCGGATCGACGGCAGGTTTCACCCTCGCCCAGTCGGGCGGCAGCAACAGCACCGCCGGCTGGCTCAAGGCCGGCAGCTACCAGCTCGCCGCCAGCGGCGTGGCCGAGAATTCGGCCAACTTCGGCAGCACCATCACCGTGTTGGGTAGCCAGACGGTCACCCAGAAGGCGATCACCGCGAGCTACACGGCCACCGACAAGACCTACGACGGCACGACGGCGGCGACGGCCAGCGGCAGTTCGTCCGGCGTGGTGACGAACGACCTGGTGAGCTTTGCTTATGGTGCGGCGAGTTTTGCCGACCGCCATGCCGATACTGGCAAGACCGTGACAATTTCCGGCATCCGTCTGGCGGGCGACGATGCGGCGAACTACACCTTGAGCGCGAACACAGCGACGACAACGGCGAACATCGACGCTGCCAGCCTGACACTGTCGACCAGTAACGTTAGCAAGACCTACGACCGCACGACGAACGCGGCGGGGGTGGCTGTCGTCACGGCCGGCACGCTATATGGCGGCGACAGTCTCGCCGGTGGCAGCTTTGTCTTCACCGATGCCAATGCCGGCAGCGGCAACAGGACGGTGTTGGTATCGGGCGTGACGGTGAACGATGGCAACTCCGGCGCCAACTACAACGTCACTTACGCCAGCAACGCCACCAGCACCATTACCCCGAAGGCCATCACCGCCAGTTTCAGCGCCAATGACAAGATCTATGACGGCAACGCGATGGCAACGGTCAGCGGCAGCTCGTCGGGCGTCATCGGCGGCGACACGGTGAGCTTCAGTTACACGGCGGCAGCTTTCGCCGACGCGAATGTCGGCGTGGGCAAGACGGTCAGTATTTCTGGCATCGGCCTGGGCGATGCCCAGGCGGGTAACTACAGCCTGGCGGCAACGTCCGCCTCGACAACGGCGAGCATCACCGCGCGGCCGATCACCGTGACGACCGATGCCAAGACCATGGTCTATGGCGCGGCCGATCCGGCATTGACTTACCAGATCACGGTGGGCAGCCTGATTGGCGGCGATACGCTGTCCAACGCGCTCAGCCGTGTGGCTGGCGGGAATGTCGGCAGCTATGCGATCCAGCAAGGCTCACTGGCCAACAGCAATTACGCCATCACCTACGTGCCGGCGCAATTCATCATCAGCCCCGTGCTACTGACACTGGCCGGCAGTTCCGGCCTGACCAAGACCTACGACGGCACCGCGCTGATGCCGCTGGGCAGCAGCGGTTATGGCGGCTTCTCCGGGGTGGGTGTGTCTGGCGACATCTTGACGCTCAACGGGGCGCCAGTGTTCGCCTCGGCTGATGCCGGGGCGCAGGCTATCCAGCAGGGCACAGTGGCCCTGAGCGGGGCGAATGCCGGCAATTATTCGCTGGCATGGACCAACGGCATAGGGACAATCAGCAAGGCGCCGCTGACGGTACGAGCCAACGACGACGCCAATTTCGTGACACAGGTGGTTGCCGGCACGGCGGTCTTCAACAGCGTGGCCTACAGCGGCTTCGTCAATGGCGAAACCAGCGCCGTGCTCGGCGGTGCGGCGACCATCACGCGCAGCGGCACGCAAACGACCGCCGGGACCTACAACGGCGTGCTGCTGCCCGCCGGCCTCACCGCCGCCAACTATGACATCAGCTACGTTGCCGGCAGCTATACCATCGTGCCGGCCAACCAGTTGCTGGTGACGGTGGGCAATGCTGCGACAAGCTACGGCACGGCCGCCACCTACGGGGTTACCGGTGCGAAATATCTGGCTAGCGACAACACCACCATCGTCGATCTGACCGGCAACGTGAGCGCCACCGGCAACGCCATCACCATCAACGACGGCGTCTACGGTGCAGCCAGTTTCACGCTGGCGCCCAGTGGCGCGCTCTACAGCACGGCCAACCTGCTGCGCGTCGGCAACTACGCACTTGGCGCGAACAATGTAGTCGAGACGCACGCCAACTTCAGCAACACCCTCACTATCGTCGGTAGCCACACGGTGTCGCAGAAGGCGGTGACGGCGGCCGCCAGCGGCATCGGCAAGGTTTATGACGGCACCACGGCGATGAACGGCGTGACGATGGACCTCACCGGCCGCGCGGCGGACGACGTGGTAACGGTGAGCGGCATCGGCGCCTTCGCCAGCAAAAACGCCGGCAGCAACGTGGGCTACGCCATCAGCAATATCCTGCTCGGCGGTGCCGATGCCGGCAACTACGTCCTGACTGGCGGCACCGCACTTTCTGGCAGCAATGGCAACATTGCGCGACGCACGCTGACGCTGGCCTGGACGGGCCAGGACAAACTGTATGACGGCACCACGGTGGCAACGGTCAGCGCAACGGACGACCGTATCGGCGGCGATGTGTTCGCCTTGGGCGCGACGGCCAACTTTGCCGACCCGATGCCTGGAACACGTAAACCGGTCACCATCGACGGCATCGGCTTGTCCGGCGTCGATGCGGCCAATTACGTGCTGGCTTCGGCCACAGGGGCGGCCACGGCGACGATTCAGGCCTTGCCGGCCATTCCCCAGCCGTCCCCCAGCGATCCGGGCGCACCCGGCAATCCAGGCGGCCCCGGTGGAACCGGTGGCTCGGATCCATTCAATCCATTTGACCCCTTCGCTCCAACCGATCCCGGTGGAACGCCCACTGATCCCACAGGCACCCCGACAGACCCGACTGGTACGCCAACCGATCCCACAGGCACCCCAACCGATTCGACTGGCACGCCCACCGATCCCACAGGCACCCCGACTGATCCCAAGGCAGGCGGACCCACGGGTGGTCCCGATACTCGTCCCGGTGTGGACGGCGACATCGCATCGAGCGTGGCCCTGACATTGCCGGGCGGCGTCAGCATCAACCTGTCCCTGCCGGCCGGCCTGTCGATCGAGCGCGAGCCGGGGACGGCCACGGTCCGTTTTGCCCCGCCGGGAAGCGAAAACAGCGGAGATAACGGTACGGTGATTTCGACAACCCTGTCGGTCATCGTGTTGAAAGGCGATCGTCCGCCAGCGTCGGTCCCCGGCATCGCCGTCACCGAGGTCGACGGTGCCATCACCGTCAGTTCGTTCGACGGTGGCGCTAACGGAGCATTGCCCAGCCCGGGAACGGTACGCAACAGTCTCCGCATCGAGCTCAAGGGCGGACCGGGTGCCGGCGCGGCCAGCTTCAGCGTTGACCTGACCGACAGCGGAATCGTCATCCGGCCGCGCGATCGCCTCGCCCAGGCCATGATCGACTCGCTACGTGAAGATGTGATCGCCCTGGCGCTGGCCGAGACGCGGCGCCAGTTCAAGGTGCCGCTCGATCGCATCAAGTCGGTCTTCATCGATCAAACCTGACCAGAGGAGAAATCTACATGCGACATGGATTGGCTGTATTCCTGCTGGCCCTGACATTTTCTGCCGCCCATGCCGGCGACGACTGGCAGTACGTGGTCCGCGCGGGCGATACGCTCTCGCACATCGCCGAGCGCCACCTCGACAACACCGCGAGCTGGCGTGAATTGCAGCGCATCAACAAGGTAGCCGACCCGAACCGGCTGAAGCCGGGCAGCACCCTGCGTATTCCCTACGCACTGTCCGGCGGCAGTGTGCTGTTTGCCGAAGCCACGTGGATACGCGGCGAAGTACAACGCATTGCCGGCGGAACAGCGACGCCGCTGACCCCGGGCACGCAACTGCGTATTGGCGAGATGATTGCGACCGGTGCGCAAAGTAGCGCGACGCTACGCTTTGCCGACCAGTCGCGGCTGATGGTCGCGCCCAATAGCCGGGTGCTGCTGACGCACATGCTGCGCGATCGGCAGAGCGGCCAGGTTGCCACCACGTTGATGCTGGAGGCGGGCGCGGTGGAATCCCTAGTGCAGCGCGGCGAGAAGATCGATGCCCGCTACGAGGTGAAGACGCCGACACTGAATCTGGCGGTGCGCGGCACCCGTTTTCGCGTGGTGGTGGATAGCACTACCGGCATGACGCGCAGCGAGGTCGAAGACGGCAAGGTGCTGGCAAGTGCACAGGGCCAGGAAGTTGCGCTGGCAGCCGGACAAGGGACATATGCAGCGAAGGGGGCTGCGCCATCGCCGGCCCGCGATCTGTTGCCTGCGCCCACACTGCTTGCGGCAGCGGCACAACTGGAAATACTACCGATCCGCTTCGACTGGCGCGCGGCAGCCGAGGCCCGGCAATATCGCATCGAGCTGCTCGATCGTGACGGCGCCAACCAAGTCGATGAACTGGTCAGCATGGAGTCGCGTGCGCGCTGGGCAAGCCTGCCCGACGGTGAGTATCAGCTGCGCGTACGCGCCATCGACGCCAGCGGCCTGGAAGGGCGTCCGGCGGTGCATGCCTTCGCGCTCAACGGCAAACCGGCACCGCCCATCCTGCGCCACCCGCTGGTGGGCACCTCACTCGGTGGGGAAAAGGTCGCCTTCCGCTGGGCGCGTCCGCTCGGTAGCCAGCATTTCCGCCTGCAGGTTTCCGACACGGCCGACTTTGCACGCATCGTCGCGCAAGTGAAGCAGCTGCCCGGCGCCGTGGGAGGCATTGATTTCACCCTACCGCCGGGCCGCTATTTCTGGCGGGTCGCGGCGTCGCACAAGGAAGCCGGCTGGGGGCCGGACAGCGCCGTGGCGAGTTTCGAGCTGCAAGCAGGCGCCGGCGTGGCGCTTCCGTCGGCTGAACAAGCGGTACAGCTGGCATGGCGGGCGGGTAGCGAAGGGCAGAAGGTGCAGTTGCAGGTGGCCAGCGATGCTCAATTCAGGCAGCTGTTGCTCGACGTGACGCAAACCGAATCCCGGGCGAACTTCGTCCCGCCGGGCAAGGGGCCGTATTTCCTGCGATTGCGCCGCATCGATCCGGATGGCTTGGCAACGACGTTTGAAACGGCGCAGCAGATGGTGCTGAGCGAAAGTCGCTGATGAAGCGAGTAGCCGATCCGTGGATTCCCGCAGTCGCGCTGCTGGCCGCCTGGCTACTGACGCTGGCGCCCGCCACAGTGCGTTTCGAGTTGTGGCTGGGCGATGCCATGCAGCATCTCGTGGCGCATGAGGTTCGGTTCAGCGATGCGGTGGTGGTCGATATCGACGATGCCTCGATCGATGCCCTGCGCCCCCATTTCGGCTCGTGGCCGTACCAGCGCGATGCCCATGCGCTGGTGCTCGACTGGCTGACCGAGCAGGGCGCGACGAGCGTGGTGTTCGACATCCTGTTTGCCGATCCAAGGCCCGGCGACGACGCCCTGGCTGCTGCCCTGAAGCAACACGGCAACGCCGCCCTGATCGTCAGCGCGCAGCCCGGGGCCGGCGGCAACGGCGGCAGCGGACATACCGAAAATTTAAGTTCCTTCGCCTGGTCGGTGCCGCCCCAACTTCCGGCCATCACATGGCGCAATGTCAGTCTGCCGGCCAGCGAAGTCATCCGGGGCACGGCCGGCCGGGCGCATCTCGCCATCGCGGCGGTCGTTGATGATGTCGATGGCGTATTGCGCCGACTGCCGCTGATCCATCGCGTCGGTGATATCGCCCTGCCTTCACCGGCGCTCGCGGCGCTGCTCAAACCCGGGCAAGCCTCCGGGCTCACGGTTGACGCAGACACGCACCGTGTCAGCTTCGCCAACCACCGGTGGCCCATCGATGCCACCGGCGCGGTGTACCCGGCATTGCCACGCAACCGGGATAGCATCCTGACCCTGCCGTTCCGCCAGGTCGCCGAAGCGGCCCTCGGTACCGTTCGCCTTGAAGATGCCGCCGCTTTCTTCAAAGGTAAAGCCGTGTTCATCGGCAGTACCGCGCAGTTATCGGACCGTGTCAATACGCCTCTTGGCACGATGTCGGGCACCGCCATGCTCGCCCTGACGCACCAAAGTCTGCTGCAGGATCGCCTGATGGTGCCCCGCAGTGCCTGGACCGATGGCGCGCTGGCGTTGCTGGCCGTAGCGGCGCTGATGACCGCCAGCCTGATGTCCCAGCCGCGCCGGATAACGTTTTTACTGGGTGGCGCCTTGCTTGCGCTGGTCATCGCATTTGCGGTACTGACCAACGCCGGCCATGTTGCGCATTTGGCATTTCCGCTCGGCACTTTGGTCATCGGCGGGCTGATTATCGGTGTCAGGAACTTCCAGCGTCTGCGGCAGTGCCGCGATCAGCTCGAACGCATCGCGAGCACCGACGCCTTGACCGGCCTGTTGCTGCGTCGATCTTTTCTGGAACGATTCCAGGCCGAGGTCGGCCGGGCGCAACGCGAGAACTCGCCCTTGTCAATCGCCATTCTCGATCTCGACCATTTCAAGCGCGTCAACGATACGTACGGCCATCCTGTGGGCGATTTGGTGCTCAAGGTATTCGCGCAGACCCTGCGCGATCAACTACGTGGCTCCGACATCGCCGGGCGCTGGGGCGGCGAGGAATTCGTCGTCCTGCTACCGGACACGCCGGTAGATGCGGCCGTCGGCGTACTTGAGCGGGTACGCTTGGCGATTGCGGAAAAAACCTTCCCAGCACCTGCGGATAACTTGCGCGTCACCATGAGTGCCGGCGTAGTGCTTTTCAACGGGAGCATTACCGATCCGGAAGCGATTGTCGGCATGGCCGATACGGCGCTTTATACAGCGAAGGAGTCGGGGCGCAATTGCATCTGTGTGGGGTGAGATAGGCGTGATAATTTATTGCAGCAACTCAGCAGGAATTCGAATTTGAGATTTTCGGAAGAAGCTTGGTGGCGTTTTAGCTATAGCCTAAAGTGACAAGCGTTCATTGATCGTGCCTTGGGGATAAGCGACAGGTATCCGGCATATTAGCGACCGACACGGGCCGCCGACTCAACGGCGGCTGCGGCCGATCAGCAGTCAGCTTGAAATCCGATTGGGAATTTTCGGCGGCCGCCCTCCTACCCCATGCCGACACCAATCCCCCTCCAAGTGTGGTTGCCAGTTCTGCCATTTTCCCAACGCTGCGCTCAGCACCCGCACCGTCCTCCAGTAGTCATACCGCGTCGCATCCGATTTTTTATTGGCCCAGCGATCCAATACCCAGCGCAGATGCTTTGCCTGCCACTGGTGCGGTTCGCTGATGCTGAAGCGCTGTTGAATCGCAAGGGCAATCCGTTCGCCCCGCTCAATGTGGCCAGCGATGCTCGACTTCGATCCTGGCAGTGATCGTTTAAGCAAGATCGCGATGCTCATGGCCGTGCCCCGATGTAGGCGGCCACGACATCGACCCGGTCATGCCCGAGTTCGCGCGCCAGGGTCAGCCGGAAAGGGGCATCGTTTTGCTGTCCAGGTGAGCTGCCTGCCTGCAGGATCGGCGCGGTCTCTCCCGAGATTTCCTCGTACCTCTCGCAGGCCCAAGCGGCCCTGAGTTCGTGATAACCCTTGATGCCGAATTCGTGCAGGATCTTCCGTGCCCGATGGATCTCGCCATCATTGACCAGATCGTCAAAGCTCTCGTCAGGTCTGAGCAGGTTCTGTCCGCCCAACTGATTCCTGACCAGGACAGCCTCTCGAAGGGCAAGCCGGCCACGTTCGCTGACCTGCACCCAGCGTTCGACTTCCTTGCCTCGGCCCCCTTTGGTGCCTTCCCGGATATCGATCTGCCCACGTGCCCTTGCCTGACGTTGCCAGTCTGCGAGGATGGCAAGGACTGCTTCCCTGATGCGTACCCCGAAACTCCGGCATAGCAGGACGATGGCGGCTGTCCTGTGGAGATTTTTCTGGCGCAGGCAGGCAGCCAGGCGATCAATGTCTGCCCAGTCCATGCCGTCCGGTACTCTGGTGCGCAAGATCTGGCGTTTTCCGACCCAGGTTGCTGGGGATTCGATACGGATTGCCTTGTCCTGACGCAGGGCTTCCAGAGTGATGTTGGCCGAGACGATCAGATTCTGCGCATAGCTGACCGCCAGTGTTTCGTCCTCGACTCGTTCTGCCAAATCGGCGGCATAGCTTTCCAGCAACGATTGATCGACGGCACAGGCATCGTTGACGCCATGTAGGAATTTTGCCCAGTTGCAGAATTGTCGCCAGCGTTGGGCATGGCTGGCGACCGTGCCAAAATGGCCCCGGCCATAGATATCCTTGAGGGCCTGATGGCCGGCCCAGTCCATCTGCTTGCCGAAGCCGAAATTACGTTGTGTGGTGAACTTGCTCATGACTATTCCTGTTCAGTTCTTGAGGTTGATCGATGACTGGACGCCGGCCACGGTAAGCGAGGATCGAAGCGGGGTGCAGATCACGCACGCCCACCGATCTTCCGGGGCCCAGTCGCTCTCCGATCCCCGCCACCCGTTGGTGAGTGTTGAACCGGATTCAGCCGGTCGCTGCGGAGTGCTGGTCGTCGATCACGACCGGGATGAGGCTACTGGTAACTATCGGGCAGGCCTCGTGCCCATTGATACACACGCACACCATCGCGGAAGGCTTTCGCCCGGCGGGAGGATGGTTATCGGCATGGCGGCCGATGGTGCAGTGTGGAGTCTGTTTCACGCTGATACTCTCGTCGCGGGGATGGCAGATTGCCTGGCCTGCTGGCTGCCGAAATTCGGTGGCCCCCGTTGTCTTGAGCGTTGAGCGTGAGTTTTAGTGCTGGTTTTAGTGCCGTGGCAGAGTGCCTGCCAAAGCGTTCAAAGCCCATGGCTGCTGGGCATGTGAGTTTTTTTCTATCGCTTCCCGTCTCTTTGACGGCCAAAACAGAAAATAAAAACCGCCTAGGCGGTGATTGCCGTGGAATGCAGGGACGAGCGAAATCGCTATCGCTGCCTGAATGGACGAGAACTCTCTTGAGCCCTGCGATCCGACGGTCGCCGATGTCGGCTGCCGTTGTCAAATGTGGCGAACCGGTTGCCCAGTTACGACACTCATCAATGCTGTTTGTTTTGCGTGGCCAGCTACCATCTTGGCCGCGATGCGTTACGCGTCACGGTTGATGGGCGAACGATATCGATCGGGAAATCGGGTGTCAAGTAGGCGTTCGGTAGGCACTCCGAACACTCGTGACTGCCAGTGATACTAAGGGAATGGTTGGGACGAGAGGGGACACTATTCGGGCTGATTTAATTTTTCGCGCGTAATGCGTTCAATCAGCGCAAATGTAGTCTCAGGAACGCGCACGCCGTACTGCTTGCGGCGATTCTTGGAGATTGTCCCGTTTTGCTGCAGGCACGAAACCACCAAGGTGGCCAGATCGCTGTTGCGAATATCGACGGCATCATTGACGGCCCAGACAACCTGATCGTACTGCGACAAGAACTCGGTCTCCTTGCGCAGATCGACTTCTAACGCCTGCTGAGCCATCTTGAAGCCAAACTCGACGCACTGCGTGGCATTCCAGAACTGATAAATCGAAGGGTGACCGGTAAACTTAAAATCGAATTCATCCCCATCGAGCCAAGTAACGTCCCAGTAGCGCCGAGCCTTCTTGGAGAAGCCATTCAGGGCTGCCAGATAGTCGGTTTCATTTCGTTTCATCGCAATGGACACCGGCAGCATGAAGCCTTTTTCCAGCTTGCCAGACTGACATAGGGCATGATGAAACAGGAAGCGTGAAAGCCTACCGTTGCCGTCCATGAATGGATGGATGAAGACGAATCCAAATGAGATGATCGATGCAGCCACAATCGGATCGATGTCACGAGCTAATCCATTGCCGAAGGAAATCAGACCGTCCATCAATTCGGCCACCTGCACTGGTGCTGGTGGCACGTAGGTCACACCGGCAGATCCGCGCAGGGGGCCGCGCAGCCAGTTCTGTTCTCCCCGAAACGATGATGCCTGGTCAATGGCGGAACTAACGACTGAGGATTGAAGTGCTGACAGATAGGACTCGCTCAACGGCTGTGGATCGTGCGCCTGGCGCAACAGGTTGGCAAATGATTCCGCCTTACTCTCGCTCGGGGTTTCCCGTTCGATTGCAAACGAACTCTCTGTCTCGCTCAAATAGGCCCACGCCAAGGCCCGGTCCATCATCTCGTGACTCAATGAACCGATGAACGCGTTGGCTTGCGCAAGGATTTCTGCATCAATCAAGGCATTGATGGTCGGCGTACGCTCGACCGTCGGGCAATATGCCGGAGAACCCAAGCCGTTGAACCTGACACGCCACTTCGCATTCCGCACGCCCGCTGTGGTCACATATTTCGCCGTATCGAACAGATCGGCTACCTGACCGCCGATCGAGGGAATGTCATCGAGACTTTTGCCCGTATAGGTTTCCCACAGATAACAAGCTTTGCGAATATTTGAACCGTTGGGTGTTGCCCGAATTTCCCCTAACAGGCGTTCAGGCGGTATCCTTGATACCGCCTGAACGATGATCGGCATGTTGATGCCCTCGTGCTTCAAGGCGAATAACAGATGTTCGAGAGGATCATCGGTTGCCGGCGCTGTTGATTTGGGAACCCATATCCCTTGCGGCGTTTGCTCGATGCGGGTGACTGGCATGACCTTCGTCGGCCACTCGATATCAAAAGCGGCAAGCCCAAATTGCTGACGAAGCTTTTCGTAGCCGACAAAGGTCATGATTTTCTTACCCAGCCAAGGATATTTTTACGAATTACAAATATAACCCAGATATTCTTACAGCGTGTAATGCATGTGGGGGTTACCGGTTCATCCCTTCAACTTCGCCACTGCCACGGCAATTGCCGCCGCCCGACTGATCCCCCTGCCTCTGGCCCAGTCATCCAGCCGTTCGAGGACGGCCGGCGCAATCGACACCGTAATGGAGTACTTCTTTTCAGTCCGTTTTGGGGACTTCCTGCCATCCGGCGCCTGATCGATGAAATCGTCGATGTCAGCCTGATTCGGAGCTACATCAGGTTTCCGTAGTTTCGCCATCGGTTCACCGTCATCCTTCCGTCGTTTCGCCGCTGACTTCACTGTTCGGCAAACCGAATACCGCAGCGGCCAGGCAGCGGTATTCATGGGCAGCCTTCTCGTCACGGCTCGGATATTCGAGGATCGAACAGCCCAGTGCCGCGAGCATTGCAACGGCCTTGCGACGAATCACAGGCGCATCGACATAACCCACACCGGGTGGCAGCGATCCCGCTGTCTCGGCATTGTCCCTGCCAGTCGGATCGGCCATGCACAAAAATACGGAGGCCGAAATGTCAC
>Ga0247844_1005126_pt1 | contig 16967 bp, 19 predicted proteins | sample LaCtaG_FD_192421 | JGI IMG/M metagenome (GOLD analysis project Ga0247844, IMG submission 192421) | Freshwater microbial communities from meromictic Lake La Cruz, Castile-La Mancha, Spain - LaCruzMarch201714.5m_1 | ecosystem: Environmental > Aquatic > Freshwater > Lake | place: Spain: Castile-La... | reverse complement strand
CGTCTTCCTCAATCAATTCAATCGTTTTACCGATGCTGCCCCCAAGCACAATGTCGGTTCCCCGACCAGCCATATTGGTGGCGATGGTGATCATCTTGCTGCGCCCGGCTTGGGCGACGATTTCAGCCTCGCGTGCATGCTGCTTGGCGTTGAGCACCTGGTGGGGCAGCTTCTCCTTGTCGAGCAATTCGGCAATGACTTCCGAGTTTTCGATGGAGGTCGTACCGACGAGCACGGGCTGTCCACGCTCATAGCACTCACGGATGTCCTGAATGGCTGCGGCGTATTTTTCGCGCGTGGTCTTGTAGATTCTGTCTAGTTGGTCCTCGCGCCGACTGAGGCGGTTTGGTGGGATGACGATGGTCTCAAGGCCATAGATTTCCTGAAACTCATAGGCTTCAGTATCAGCCGTTCCAGTCATGCCCGCCAGCTTGGCGTACAAGCGGAAGTAGTTCTGGAAGGTGATGGATGCCAGCGTCTGGTTTTCAGCCTGAATGGCAACGCCCTCTTTGGCTTCAACAGCCTGATGAAGGCCATCGCTCCAGCGGCGACCGGTCATGAGGCGGCCGGTAAATTCGTCAACAATAATGATCTCATCTTGTTGAACAACATAGTGCTGGTCACGGTGGTACAGGTTGTTGGCCCGCAGTGCAGCATAGAGATGGTGCATGAGGGTAATGTTGGCTGGGTCGTAAAGTGACGCGCCAGCAGGAATGAGCCCCATCTCTGCAAAGATGCGTTCGGCGCTCTCGTGCCCTTGCTCCGTCAGAAAGACCTGATGACTCTTTTCGTCGAGCGTGAAGTCGCCAAGTTTGGTAACGCCCTCACCCGTGCGGGGATCGGCTTCACCTTCTTGACGCTGCAGTTGGGGCGCGGCCTTGTTGATGGCCAAGTACATGTCCGTATGGTCTTCTGCCTGGCCGCTGATGATCAGGGGGGTGCGAGCTTCGTCGATCAGGATGGAGTCCACCTCATCGACGATGGCGTAGTTCAGCCCACGTTGTACGCGGTCTGCGGGCTCATACACCATGTTGTCGCGCAAGTAATCGAAACCAAATTCGTTGTTGGTTCCGTAGGTAATGTCGGACTGGTAGGCGGCCTGCTTTTCTTCGCGGGGCATTTGGGGCAGATTGACGCCAACGCTCAGGCCCAGGAAGTTGTAGAGGCGCCCCATCCACTTGGCATCGCGACTGGCAAGGTAGTCGTTAACGGTGACAACATGGACGCCGTTGCCGGTGAGCGCGTTGAGGTAGACGGAGAGCGTCGCGGTAAGGGTTTTGCCCTCGCCCGTTCCCATTTCGGAGATCTTGCCGTAGTGCAAGGACATTCCACCAAGGAGCTGCACGTCAAAGTGGCGCATTTTCATGACGCGCTTGGAGCCCTCACGGACAACGGCAAAGGCTTCAGGAATCAGGGAGTCGAGTGATTCGCCTTTTGCCACACGGTCTTTGAACTCTTGCGTCTTGGCGCGCAGTGCGACATCAGTCAATTGTTCGAATTGGGCCTCCAAAGCATTGATTCGCGTAACGCCTGAGCGGTATTGCTTAAGCAAGCGGTCGTTGCGACTGCCGAAGATTTTGGTAAGAATGTTGATGGCCATGAATGCAAGACTGGCCTGGGCCCACTATGGGTCGCAGATCAGCGCAGTCCTTTTTCTAGTCTGTATGAAATGGGGATGTTCTGGTGAATAGCAAGTTCCAAAGAGACTGCTACACCACCAAGAAAACCAAACCGTCGATTTTACCTTTGCCCGGCGAGGATTCCCGCGGACTCGGTTTTGGATGTGTTAATTGCCGACGAAGCCTGATTTGCGCTCTTTGAATTGGAGGCCACAACGAGATTACGACCTGCATTCAGGAATTTCTCGGGGTCCTGGGGAATGCCCTGAACCAGTACTTCAAAGTGCAAATGGGGGCCTGTCGAACGACCAGTGTTGCCGACTTCTGCAATTTTTTGCCCCCGCTTGATCAGGTCGCCCTTTTTGACACTCACACGGGAAGAGTGTGCATATCTGGAGATCAAGTCGTTGCCATGATCGATTTCAACGATGTTCCCGTACTCGGCTTGAAACTCCTGGGTTACGACGACTCCGCCGGCCGCTGCGTGAATTGGCGTGCCAGGAGTTGCCGGAAAATCCAGTCCCGTGTGTAGCGCGGAGCGCCCGGTAATCGGATCAACCCGCCAGCCGAAGATTGAACCCAGATTGGCGTTGGGAACGGGGCTTTGGGTGGGCACCATCATTCTCTTGATTTTTTGCTCAAACAAACGCGATTCGAGCACTGCCATCAGGTCGGACCGCTGGCTGGCGATTTCATCAAGTTCTTGTAAGGTGCTTTGAAGCTCGCTCATGGAGATGTCTCGCTCCAACAGGAGGCGTCCGCCCTGACCGGGCTTGATTTTGATGTCGGACGGGTTTACGCCCGCCAGACCCGAAACACGCTCGCCCAGGGATTCGAGTTGGAGCATTTTGGCTTGCATTTCGCCCAACTTTTTGGCCATGACTTCGATGTTTTCGCGTAAAAACCGGTCCCGCTGCGCGAATTCATCTTTCACAACCAGTCGGACGAGACTTCCAATAATGGGCCAGCCCTCACGGGCACCTTTGAGAAAAACCCAATGGTAAAGCCCGGCTGCCGACAACATCAAAACGAATGACAGAAGAAGAAGCGCAAGTACGAGCTTGGTGCCGCTAAGATGAACGGCACGACTCCTGATCAGCCATGCATCCGTGATAATCAATTGCATTCAGAATCCTCTTATTCATTCAAGGTCATGAACCACCGCCATCAGTCGTTTACGTTGCTCCAGGCAACCCAGGACTCGCCTACGCTGGCACGTTTGTCGGCGCTTGCCACTGAATCATCTGATCGGCTCAAATTGATTGAGAAACTCATTCCTTCAACTTTGAGAACTTCAGTTCGACCAGGTCCAATTGATGGCTCTGTCTGGTGTCTTATTCTCGACAACAATTCAATCGCTGCAAAAATCCGGCAATTGCTGCCAGCCTTCGAGGCTCACCTTCGTGCCAAGGGGTGCGATGTGAGTGCCATTCGACTAAAGGTCATGGCACGTGGCGCTATGACCTAAGCCAGTTTGCAAGTTGTAAATGGTGCCGATTATCGGATTCGAACTGATGACCTACCGCTTACAAGGCGGTTGCTCTACCAACTGAGCTAAATCGGCACGTCTTGCATTCTACATCATCTCGTCTGACTGACAGGCAGAACAAGATCACAGATAACTGTATTACTTGACCCGTGTCAGAGATGGCTTTGCGCCGCCTGCCGGCCGCGGTGGAACAGGCGGCTGCGCTCCTGCGGAAGCATCGGGAACACGCGTAAGCGACGTGGGTTTGTTGTCAGCAGTCGCTACAACTTCTTTTGTTTCACGGGAGCTTGCCAACATGGGGAACGCCATTCCCTGTCCGTTTTCACGGGCGTAGATCGCAACAACCCGGTCAACGGGCACAAAGATGTCCCTGGCAACCCCACCAAAGCGACCCTTGAACTCGATGAATTCATTTCCCATATTCAGAGAGCTTGTCGCATCGAAACTGATGTTGAGCACAATCTCACCATCTTTTACGTATTCGTTAGGAACACGCACGGTTTCATCGACCAAGACCGCAATAAATGGTGTGAGCCCATTGTCCGTGCACCATTCATACAGTGCACGAATCAAATACGGACGAGTCGAGCTGGTATCTGCAGCGTCTAGCATGTCGTCAGGTGCGAAAACTACTTGCGCATCACTTTTTCAGACGGCGTCAGCGCTTCAATGTACGCTGGACGGGAGAAAATACGCTCGGCATACTTCAGTAGTGGTGCAGCGTTTTTGCTCAGGTCGATACCGTAAAAATCGAGACGCCACAGCAACGGTGCAATGGCTACGTCGAGCATGGAGAAGTTGTCTCCCAACATGTATTTGTTCTTCAGGAACACCGGGGCCAACTGGGTCAAACGGTCGCGGATGTGGGCCCGGGCCTTTTCCAGCGCCTTTTCATTGCCTTTGGAATTGCGGGCTTCCAAAGTTGAGACGTGCACAAAAAGTTCCTTCTCAAAATTGAGCAAGAACAAGCGAACACGGGCGCGATCGACCGGATCTCCGGGCATGAGTTGGGGGTGTGGGAAACGTTCGTCGATGTATTCATTGATGATGTTCGACTCGTACAGGATAAGGTCGCGCTCCACCAAAATTGGCACTTGCCCATAGGGGTTCATGACGTTGATGTCTTCAGGCTTGTTGTACAAGTCGACATCGCGGATTTCAAAATCCATGCCTTTTTCGAACAGGACAAAGCGGCAGCGGTGGGAAAAGGGGCAGGTTGTTCCTGAATACAGCACCATCATGGCGATTGACTCCTAAAAATTAAAAAGAGTGGGTTGCAGCTGCGAACCCACTCTGAGACCAATGAATCGCTTCCAGAGAGGAGACAATTCAATTGGTTGACATACGCGTTACTTGACGTCTTTCCAATACGCAGCGTTCAGACGCCAGGCAAAAAATGTCATGAAGAGCAAGAACAGCATGACCCCAAAACCTACCCGCACGCGTGTATTTTTAGCGGGCTCAGCCATCCACTGTAGATAACTCACCAGATCACCAACGGCCTGGTCGTACTGCTCAGGAGCGAGTGTGCCGGGAGTAAGCTGCTCCCAACCCTTCAGCACCTGGACTTCATGACCATGCTCTGTAACGGTTTCATAGACCGGCGCACGCTTGCCCTGTAGTTCCCAAAGCGCATGGGGCATGGCGATATTTGGGAAGGCCATATTATTCCAACCGGTCGCTTTTGTATCGTCAGGATAAAAAGTGCGCATATAGGTGTAGATGTAGTCCGCACCTGTTCCCTGCCCTTGCGCAGAACGAGACCTTGCAATGACGGTCAGGTCAGGGGGATTCGCACCAAACCAGTCTTTTGCCTGGCGGGGGTCAATGGCTGCCTTCATTGTTTCACCAACTTTTTCCGTCGTGAACAGCAAATTGTCTTTGATTTGCTGTTCTGTCAGGCCGATGTCTTTCAGGCGATTGAAGCGCATGAATGCTGCAGAGTGACAGTTCAGGCAGTAATTGACAAAAATCTTGGCGCCGTTTTGCAGAGCTGCCAGATCATTGGTGCGATCAGGCGCTTTGTCCCAGGCAAGACCGCCAGTATTGGCCTGTGCGCCCACCACGAAGCCCACAGCCGCCAACAAAGTCAATAGTACTTTTTTCATTTGCTTATTCTCCGACTCAATGGGCAGCGAAATTGACACGGGTCGGGACCGTTTTGGCCTCGCCCAGACGACTCCACCATGGCATCAGCAAGAAAAAGCCAAAGTAAAACAGTGTGCCCACTTGCGACACGCGCTCACCGATAGCCGACGGTGGCTGGGTACCGAGGTACGCAAGAATAACGAAATTGATCACGAAAACCGCATACAGGTACTTGTGCCAATCCGGGCGGTAACGAATGGACTTGACTGCACAGTTATCCAGCCAAGGCAGGAAGAACAGAATCACAACGGCACCGCCCATTGCCACAACGCCCCAGAACTTGGCATCAATGGACAACATCATGGCCACAACCGCAGCGGCTGCGCCCAGAATAACGATCTTGAATATCGCCGGCAGCTTGAACTTGGTCACACCAAGCAACGCCCCGCCAACAACGCAGGCAATCAGAACAAGGATCATCTCGTCAGTAATGGCCCGTAGCATTGAGTAGAACGGCGTGAAATACCACACGGGTGCAATGTGCAGCGGGGTCTTCAACGGATCAGCCGGAATAAAGTTGTTGTATTCGAGGAAGTAGCCGCCGAACTCAGGGGCAAAGAAGATAACCGCAGAAAACACCAACAGGAACATGCATACGGCGAAGATGTCGTGCACAGTGTAATAAGGGTGAAAAGGAATGCCATCTAGCGGAATGCCAGTGGGACCCTTGGTGGCTTTGATTTCAATACCGTCAGGGTTGTTGGACCCAACATCATGCAAGGCCATCAGGTGTGCGACCACCAAGCCCAGAAGGACCAATGGCACGGCGATCACGTGGAAACTGAAGAAGCGGTTCAGCGTAGCGTCACCCACAACGTAATCACCGCGGATCAACAACGCCAGGTCAGGCCCGACGAAGGGCACGGCCGCAAACAGGTTAACGATAACCTGCGCGCCCCAATAGCTCATTTGCCCCCAAGGCAACAGGTAGCCCATGAATGCCTCGGCCATCAGAGCCAGGAAAATAGCGCAACCGAACAACCATACCAGCTCACGCGGTTTGCGATAACTTCCGTATAGCAGGCCACGGAACATGTGCAGGTAGACGACAACAAAAAACGCAGAAGCACCAGTGGAGTGCATGTAGCGAATGAGCCAACCCCACGGCACGTCGCGCATGATGTATTCAACAGACCCAAAAGCCAGTGCGGCATCAGGCTTGTAATGCATCACTAGAAAAATGCCCGTAACGATCTGGATCACCAGAACGAGCATGGCCAGTGAGCCAAAGATGTACCAAAAATTGAAGTTCTTGGGAGCGTAGTACTCCGACATGTGCACTTTGTACATGTCGAATGCCGTGGGCAAGCGATTTTCAAACCAGTTGGTAAGCTTCGCACCCGCCGAGGCGTTGGGGGAAATTTCCTTGAAATCAGCCATGTTCTTGTTCCTCAGGCTTTCTTGTCTTCGCCGATCAGCAGTTTGCTGTCAGACAGATACATGTGGGGCGGCACTTCGAGGTTGTCTGGCGCTGGCTTGTTCTTGAAAACACGGCCGGCAAAGTCAAAAGTCGAGCCATGGCAGGGGCATAGGAACCCACCCTGCCAATCATCAGGCAAGGACGGCTGTGGGCCTGGCTGGAATTTGTCCGATGGCGAGCAACCCAAGTGAGTGCAAATGCCCACACCAATGAAAAATTCCGGCTTGATTGAACGCCCCTCGTTGCGGGCATAAACAGGCGTGAACTCGTCCTGTTTGCGCTTGGAAGTGGGGTCGGCCAGCTGGGCTGTCACTTTCGACAGACTTGCCAACTGCTCAGGAGTGCGGCGCACAATCCAGACTGGTTTGCCGCGCCATTCGACGGTCATTTTTTCACCGGGTTTGAGGCCAGCGATGTCTACCTCTACCGCCGCACCGGCGGCTTTGGCGCGCTCGGACGGTTGAAATGTGCTGACAAAGGGTACTGCTGCGGCGCCGACGCCTACTGCGCCGACACAGCTGGATGCAATCAACCAGGTTCGCTTGCTGGAGTCGATCTTTTGTGTATCGACAAGGGTTTCACTCATGAGAATCCTCAATGAACATGACTAATAGACAAAGGTTAACCAACGATTGTAGCTGACGCACGTGCGCGCATCATCGGTCCCAAACTCGTGACTAATTCCCTTGACTTGACAGGTTTATCAGTAATACTGCGTCCTTTTTACACCGTGGGAGACCTGAGCAATGGGAATGATTCAAGAATTCAAGGATTTTGCAGTTAAGGGCAACGTCATCGACCTGGCGGTGGGTGTGATCATTGGTGGTGCATTTGGCAAAATTGTGGACTCGGTGGTGTCAGATCTGATCATGCCGATCGTGGGTGCAGCCTTTGGCAAACTCGACTTTTCCAGCCTGTTCGTAGTGTTGGGCAGCGTTCCGCCAGGTACTGCTTCAACTCTGGACGCATTGAAGAAGGCGGGCGTTCCGGTGTTTGCATATGGAAGCTTCATTACCGTGGCGGTGAATTTCGCCATTCTTGCTGCGATCATTTTTCTCATGGTCAAACAGATCAACCGTTTGAAACGGGAAGCGCCAGCGGTGGAAGCTGCGCCAGAGGTGGTGGCAACGCCGGAAGATGTGATTCTGCTGCGTGAAATTCGGGATAGCCTGAAGAAGTAGCCTTGCGGCGGGCTGAGAAACCTCCCTTAGCCGCTCATGCGGCAAGGGCTCTCGCAGTTCGCATCGCCGCGATAAAACTGGCCGCATCGGCTTGGCCGGTGCCAGCGATGTCAAAAGCAGTGCCGTGATCCGGACTGGTACGCACCAGTGGCAAGCCCAGCGTGACGTTGACGCCATGCTCAACTCCCAGGTATTTCACCGGAATCAGTCCCTGGTCGTGGTACATGGCTACCACTGCATCAAATTCGTCTGCCCGCCCCGCCTGGTGACGGGCGCGCATGAAAACGGTATCTGGCGCCCATGGCCCGGTAGCCAGTGCACCCTGGGTACAGGCCGCACGAATGGCAGGAATGATCACATCCATTTCCTCACGCCCAAACAACCCGCCTTCACCAGCGTGCGGGTTCAGCCCGGCTACGGCAATTCGCGGCGACCGGCCCAGAACCTGAGTCAAAGCCTGGTGGGTAATCATCACGGTCTGCAACACATTGGCGTAGGTCACTGCGTCTATGGCGTTGCGCAGCGAGACGTGAATACTGACCAGTACGGTGCGCAATTCGTCGTTGGCGAGCATCATGCGCACCGGCACATCGGACACCGGCTTACCCAAAAAACGTGCCGCTCGGTCCTGCAGCAACTCGGTGTGACCAGCAAACTGGTCATAGGGCGAGCCAGCAGCATGCAACGCTTCCTTGTGCAAAGGCGCAGTTACCAGCGCGCAGACGTCGCCACGCAGGGCCGCGTCGGCGGCCCAGGTGACACATTGACCAGCCATTGCACCCGCGAGGGGGTTTACGGTGCCCCAAGGCACTGTCTCCAGCGGTGAGCCCATCTGAAAGACTGCGATGCAGCGGGGCAGCAAGCCCAAAGCCTGCTGGGGACTGGATATCTCAGCAACGGGCCAGGCAGGCTGTCCAGCACTTGCCAATAGATTGGTCGCACGCCGCATGGTTGCTATGTCTCCCACCACGAAGCTGCCTTGCAGCAAAGCGGGCTGCTGCTGATAGGCCTTGACGATGATTTCAGGTCCAATGCCTGCCGCGTCCCCCATGGTGATGGCCAAAGGTCTGAGAAGCGCACTCACCGAAGTCACGTTGTTCCTAATCATCAGGCTGGATTGTCAATGTCGATAAAGACATGCTGCAAACCGAATTGATCGGCCATGTGCGCTGCCACGGCAGGCGCGCCGTAGCGTTCTGTCGCATGGTGGCCGCAGGCCAAATAGGCGACACCGCATTCTCGTGCCAGGTGCATCTGGGGTTCTGAAATTTCGCCGGTGATGAAGGCATCCGCGCCCGCAGCAATCGCCGCCTCAAAATAGCCCTGAGCGCCACCCGTGCACCATGCAATGCGGCTCAGCGACGAGGGTTCTTTGCCAGACACGAGTACCGGCGCACGCCCCAGCACCCGTTCTACATGCGAGGCCAGTGATGGGGCGCCGTCAAAGTTGGCAAGGCCCATCCATCCCAGTTCCTGCTCACCAAACCGTCCGATCGGCTGCAAACCCAAACGCATGCCCAATTGCGCGTTGTTGCCCCATTCGGGATGCGCATCCAGCGGCAGGTGATAGGCAAAAAGATTGATGTTCTGGGCGAGTAGCAGCGCCAGCCGCTGGCGCATCCAGCCCGTGACACGCCCGTCATGACCGCGCCAAAAGAGGCCGTGGTGGACCAGGATAGTGTCGGCTTTGGCCGTAACAGCGGCCTGGATCAATGCCAGACTGGCAGTGACACCAGATACGATTTTCCGCACTTGGGGTTGCCCTTCAACCTGAAGTCCATTGGGGCAATAGTCCTTGAAACGTTCGGGCTGGAGCAAAACATCCAGCGCGGTTTGGAGTTCCTGGCGATCAGTCATGGTGTAGCGAGTCCGTCCGGGTGGCGGCGTTCGTTTCAGAAGTCCTGATTGTCGTTGACCCGGCATTGCGCACCACCTCAAGGTGGCTGTCGCACCCACTACCTACGGCTATCCACCGAAATGCCATACGCCGCAACAAGGGTGCCAGCACGGGTGCCAGCCAATGCGCGCCCTTCGGCAGGGCCTGCTCAAGCACCTCCCGCGCAGCCACGATTGCACCGCAGCGGTACTGTCCGATGGCTTCATCCCACCGCACTGCAGCACATGCGCCCGAACGCCTGCACGTCAAAACAATGCCTACTGGACATGGCTCGTACAGGCAACACACACCGCAACCATTGCAGGGCGCGCCCTCGGGTACCTTGTCCGGCGCAAAAGGGTGGATGGGTATGGTGTGTTCGAAGTGCGCCATTTCAACCACACACTGTAGCGCCAGGCAGCGCAAGCCTACAATTTGGCATCGTCTGCGTGCCCTGCACCGCTTCTCTGGATATTCCATGAAACGTCTTTGGCTTCTTTTTTCCCAAACCACGACCATCTTGCTGGCCGCCTACTTTGTAGTGGCCACACTCAAGCCACAGTGGATTGGGCACGGCCCTTCCGTGGCCAGTGCGGTGGCACTGATCGAAGCTGCGCCCGCTGCCGTTGGTACAACGCCGGCGGGCAGCTACAGAACTGCGGCGCAAAAAGCCTCGGCCGCCGTGGTGAGCATCAACACGAGCAAGGCGGCACGCAGGGGCCCCAATGGCAATGATCCGTGGTTCCGCTTCTTCTTTGGCGAACAGGGCAGCGAGGCACAAGCCGGTTTGGGCAGCGGCGTCATTGTGAGCGAAAGCGGATATATCCTGACCAATAACCATGTTGTTGAAGGCGCCGACGAGATTGAAGTGGTGTTGAACGACAGCCGCAGCGCGCGCGCCAAAGTCATTGGAACCGACCCGGATACCGATCTGGCCATTCTCAAGATCGAACTTGAGAAGCTTCCCGTCATCGTGCTGGGCAACTCCGACAACGCCCAGGTCGGCGACCAGGTCTTGGCCATTGGCAACCCGTTTGGCGTCGGGCAAACCGTGACCAGCGGGATCGTCAGTGCAATGGGACGCAACCAATTGGGCATCAACACGTTTGAGAACTTCATACAGACCGATGCGGCGATCAATCCCGGCAATTCCGGAGGAGCCTTGGTCGACACCAACGGCAACCTGCTGGGCATCAATACGGCGATATATTCGCAATCGGGCGGTAGCATGGGCATCGGATTTGCCATTCCGGTATCCACTGCCAAGCAGGTATTGGAAGGAATCGTCAGAGACGGACAGATTACCCGCGGCTGGATCGGTGTCGAGCCCAATGATTTGTCACCCGAATTGGCAGAGACGTTCGCCGTGAAGACCCGCCAGGGCGTCATCATTACCGGGGTGCTTCAAAATGGCCCAGCAGCTCAGGCCGGCATTCGCCCGGGTGATGTCATTCTCAGTATTGCGGGTAAGCCAATAGCGGATGTGACACAACTACTGTCACAAGTGGCAGCACTGAAACCGGGAACCCCCGCGCGCTTTTCCATAGAGCGAAAGAACCAATCCATGGACATGGAGGTTACGCCTGGCGTACGACCCCGACCCAGGGTTGTCCGGCGGTAGCTATGATTGTTATAGCTATAACTCTATATTCTACGGGGGCTAAGGGCTTTTTTCTTCCCTGAACGCGATCAGGAAGAGGTTGTGGCGGTATTGTCTTCTGGTGCCTGCGTGTGTTTGATAAAGACCTTTGCAGCCAAAATACCGACCTCGTAAAGCACCACCATGGGTGCCAGCAGCGCCAGCATGGAAACCGGGTCAGGCGGGGTCACGACACCCGCCACGGCCGCAGCACCCACCACGAAATAGGCGCGAAACGACTTGAGTTGCTCGACCGTGACAATTCCCATGCGCGCCAGGATAACCACGGCAATGGGCACTTCAAAGGCCACGCCGAAGGCGATGAACATGGTGATGACAAAGTCGAGGTAGGCTTCAATATCCGGACTCACAGCAACCGAGACCGGCGCCATTTTCTGAATTGCCGGAAACGCCTGCCCGAACACAAAAAAGTAACAAAACGCCGCGCCGGTGTAGAAAAGCAGTGTGCTCGCCAACACCAGGGGCATGACCAGACGCTTCTCGTGCTTGTACAAACCTGGGGCAACAAAGGCCCATACCTGGTACAAAACCCACGGCAATGCCAAACCAAAGGCTGCCAGCACCGTCACCTTGATAGGGACCAGGAATGGGGAGACGACGCCGGTGGCGATCATGCGCGCACCTTCAGGCAGCGTCTTGACCAGTGGCATAGCCAGCAGGTCGTACAGCGCCGACGGGCCAGGGTAAAAGGCGAGGACCAAGAACAACGCACCAATGCCATACACGCTGTACAGCAGGCGGTCGCGCAACTCCATCAAATGGTGTACGAACGGTTGTTCCGTACCGGCCAGTTCATCTGGCGATTTTTTTTCTTCTGACATCAGTTGACTTTGGGCGGTCGAAAGCGGGCGACGCGGGCTGCGCCTGAAAGTGCCTTGCTTCGCACTCCGGCACGCGCCTTGTACCAGTTGGGTACCGCGCCCTGCTTGACGCGCCAGTGCTTGTTGGGGTGGCGGTATTGCGGCGTGTTGAGCGTCAATATGTCAATCGGCTGCGGCTCCGCCGTTTTCGTGGCTTCGGCCCAGCTCTTCTCGAAATCACTGGCGTTGGTCTGAATGGTTTGTTCGACGTCGCGCGCGGCGCTCTCCATCGTGTCCTTCATCTTGCGCAGTTCATCGAGCTCCATGGATCGATTCACTTCGGCTTTGACTTCGGCCATATAGCTGCGGGCCCGGCCCAGCAGATTGCCAGCCATGCGGGCAACACCAGGCAAACGTTCTGGCCCGATCACCACGAGCGCGATGCCCCCAATGATGGCCAGTTTGGTAACGCCTATATCGAACATGGAATCAGGGCAACAGTCGGTCGCAGCGCACGCCGACCCACGCCATCAGCTCTTGACTTTGGCTTCGACATCAATGGTGGACTTGGCTTCAGTCTTTTCGGACGCTACCAGGGTTGGCGCGGCCGTGTCTGCCGGTTTCTCGGTAGAACTGCCGTCTTTCATGCCGTCCTTGAATCCCTTGACTGCACCTCCCAGGTCCGAACCGATATTGCGAAGCTTCTTGGTACCGAAGATAACGATGATGATGACCAGGAAAATAATCAGATGCGTAGTAGAAAAGCCCATGGACTACTCCTTGTTAGTTGCCCCATTTTAGGGGGAGGCGCAAATGCAGCGGAAAAACCCCCGTGAATAACCTGATACTGGTTACCCGCGCAGCCACGGACGTGGGCCACCCATCACATGAAAATGCAGATGCTTGACCTCTTGCCCGCCCTCCGCGCCCGTATTTGTCACCAGGCGAAACCCGCCCTGCGGGTAAGGATTGCAGCCCTCTTGCAAGGCCAGCTTGGGGACAAGCGCCATCATGCGCCCCATCAAACCCACGTCGTCCGCGCCCACATGGGCCATGGAGTGAATGTGCCGCTTGGGAATGATCAAAAAGTGCACGGGTGCCCACGGGTGGATGTCGTGAAAAGCGTAAAACTCGTCATCCTCAAAAACCGTGCGGGACGGGATCTGCTTGGCAGCGATTTTGCAGAACAGACAGTTGGGATCATGGTCCAAGGAATGCTCAGTCATGGTTACTCCGCCTCACGGGCCTGCACCTTGCGCAGGGCTTTTTCTTCGATTCCACTGATGCCTTCGCGGCGCTCCAGCTCGGCAATCACGTCAGCAGGCGACAACTCGTAATGTGCCAGAGCCACCATGCAATGAAACCAAAGATCGGCCACTTCGCCCACCAGTTTGGCTTTCTCACCTCCATGGTCAACATCTTTGGCCGCCATCACTACTTCGGTGGCCTCTTCACCAATCTTTTTAAGGAATGCATCCGGACCCTTGAACAAAAGGCGCGCTACATAGCTCGCGCCCGGGTCGCCACCATTGCAGGGCTTTCGGGTTTCAATGACTGCAGCGAGTCGCGCCATTGCGTCGGGAGAATTCACAGTTGAAGTCATATTGCTATTTATAGATGCTTTCAGGGTCTTTCAAGACCGGATCGACGCTTTCCCACTGGCCATCCTTCAGCACACTGAAGAAACAGCTGTGGCGACCGGTGTGGCAAGCAATGCCCGGCTCATGCCCCAACTGCGTAACCTTGAGCAGGATGACATCACTATCGCAATCCATGCGAATCTCGTGCACGGTCTGCACATGTCCAGACTCTTCGCCCTTGTACCAAAGCTTGTCGCGCGAGCGGCTGAAGTACACCGCCCGCCCCAGTTCCACGGTTTTTTGCAGGGCCTCACGGTTCATCCAGGCAAACATGAGTACGTCGTTACTCCCCTGCTCCTGCGCGATCACTGGCACCAAGCCTTTGGAGTCCCAGCGGATGTGCTTTAGCCAACTCACTGGTGGTGTTGCTGTAGTTTGCATTTTGCTATCCAATTAATAGCTGTCTATGCAGCGTTTACGAGGGCTAGAGGCCAAAAAGCCCCAAATGGATTTAGATTCTGACTGGAATTCCGCGCCTCGCCATGCACTCCTTGGCCTGGCCCACGGTGAATTCCCCATAATGGAAGATGCTGGCGGCCAATACGGCATCGGCGCCACCCTTGGTGATGCCATCTGCCAAATCTTCCAGCGTGCCCACGCCGCCCGAGGCAATCACCGGCACGCCCACCGCATCGCTTACGGCCCGCGTCAGCGCCAGATCAAAACCAGATTTGGTGCCATCACGGTCCATGCTGGTTAGCAAAATCTCACCCGCGCCACGGCGCGCCATCTCGGTGGCCCAGGCCACGGCGTCCAGGCCGGTGTTCTTGCGTCCGCCATGGCTGTAGACGTCCCAACCCTCACCCCGCGCCAGCATGTCGTCACCAAAGCGGCGTTTGGCATCAATGGCGACCACGATGCATTGCGAACCGTATTTGAGCGCCGCGTCTTCAATCACTTGGGGGTTGGCCAATGCCGCCGAATTGAAACTGGTCTTGTCGGCACCGGCATTGAGCAGGCGGCGCACGTCGTCCACCGTACGCACACCACCACCAACCGTCAGAGGTATGAAAACCTGTGAAGCAACGGCCTCAATGATGTGCAGGATCAGGTCACGCCCGTCGCTGGTTGCGGTGATATCCAGGAATGTGAGTTCGTCTGCGCCTTGACCGTTGTAGCGCGCCGCGATTTCTACCGGGTCACCGGCGTCGCGCAGTTCAACAAAGTTGACGCCCTTGACAACGCGACCACCGGTTACGTCCAGGCAGGGGATGATGCGTTTAGCCAGCATCAGCCATTGAGCTCGTCAGCGCGTTCCTGTGCCGCTTCAAAATCCAGATCACCGCTGTAGATGGCACGGCCACAGATGACGCCTTCTATGCCTTCGTCTTCCACTTCGCACAAGGCCTCGATATCGGCCATGTTGCTCAGACCGCCGGAAGCGATGACGGGAATGGTCAAAGCCTGTGCCAGCTTGACCGTCGCTTCGATGTTGATGCCGCTGAGCATGCCGTCGCGACCAATGTCGGTGTAGATGATGGATTCGACGCCAAAGTCTTCAAACTTTTTGCCCAGATCCACCACGTCGTGGCGGGTCAGTTTGCTCCAGCCGTCGGTGGCAACTTTACCGTCCCTGGCGTCCAGCCCCACGATGATGTGGCCGCCAAACGCAGTGCAGGCATCCTGCAAAAAGCCGGGGTTGCGCACCGCAGCGGTACCAATGATGACGTAGCGCAAGCCTGCGTCGAGATAACGCTCAATGGTGTCCAGGTCGCGGATACCGCCGCCGAGCTGCACATCCACCTCGTTGCCTACTTCTTTCAGAATCTTGCGGATCGCCATCTCGTTTTTAGGATGCCCCGCAAAGGCCCCGTTCAAGTCCACCAGATGCAATCGCCGTGCGCCTTTGTCGACCCATGAACGGGCCATGACGATCGGATCTTCGCCAAAGGTTGTGGATTGGTGCATGTCGCCTTGTTTGAGGCGAACGCAGTGGCCGTCTTTTAAATCAATTGCGGGGATTAAAAGCATGATGCTTCAGAGTTGGAGGGAATAGAAAAGGCTGCGAAATGCCCAGCGCGAGCGAGCGAAATGGTTCAGGGTTTCCAGTGCAGGAAGTTGCGGTAGAGCGAAAGACCGTGGTCGGCACTTTTTTCAGGGTGGAACTGGGTAGCAAAAATATTATCGCGCGCTATGGCAGCAGAAAAGCGCTGACCGTAGTCGGTTTCTCCCACGCTGTGGCGCGCATCAGACGGTCTGGCGTAGTAACTGTGCACGAAATAGAAGTAGCTGCCATCGGGCACATCGCCCCACATGGCGTGGGGTCGCGGGTGACCCAGGTCACTGTGCCAGACCTGGTTCCAGCCCATTTGCGGAACCTTGTAGCGGCTGCCGTCGGGCTGGATCTGTCCGGCCAGCTCAAACTTGATGACTTCGCCCGGTATCAGTCCCAGGCTCGCAGTGTCCAGCTCTTCGCTATGGTCCAACAGCATTTGCATGCCAACGCAGACACCCATCAGGGGCTTGTGCTGGGCCGCGTGCATGACGGCGCCATACATGCCGCTCTCATGCAACTCACGCATGCAGTCGCGCATGCCGCCCTGCCCCGGCAAAACCACGCGGTCAGCTGACATGACCTCTTGCGGGGTGCGGGCCCAAACGACTTCGACACCCGCGTCGGCCGCCACATGCATAACCGCCTGCGTGACCGAGCGCAGATTGCCCATGCCGTAATCCACCACCGCAACTGTTTTCTTCATGCTATATGTTTTGTAGCTGCTAACGCAATATCTACGGGGGCTAGAGCCGAATTTGGCACATACGATTAGAGCGAACCCTTGGTGGAGGGGATCATACCCGCAGCACGAGGGTCGCGTTCGAGCGCGGCGCGCAGCGCGCGGGCAAAAGCCTTGAACACGGTCTCGGCCTGGTGGTGGGCGTTTTCGCCCTTGAGGTTGTCGATGTGTAAGGTAACGAACGCGTGGTTCACAAAGCCCTGAAAGAACTCGTGCGCCAGCTGGCTGTCAAAAGTGCCGATCATGCCGCTCTTGAACGGCACATCCATGACCAGCCCCGGGCGTCCCGAAAAATCAACGACGACCCGTGACAACGCTTCATCCAGCGGCACGTAGGCATGGCCATAGCGGCGGATGCCCTTTTTGTCGCCCACCGCCTGGTGCACGGCCTGTCCCAGC
>Ga0247844_1005122_pt1 | contig 16973 bp, 17 predicted proteins | sample LaCtaG_FD_192421 | JGI IMG/M metagenome (GOLD analysis project Ga0247844, IMG submission 192421) | Freshwater microbial communities from meromictic Lake La Cruz, Castile-La Mancha, Spain - LaCruzMarch201714.5m_1 | ecosystem: Environmental > Aquatic > Freshwater > Lake | place: Spain: Castile-La... | reverse complement strand
CCGGCCGTCATTGCCGCTTATTTGGGAGCTTGAGCATGAGTGCCTTGCTGGAAGTACGCAACCTGGAAACCTGGTATGGCCCCATTGCGGCCATGCAAGGGGTCAACCTGCAGGTTGAAAAAGGACAGATGGTCACGGTACTGGGAGCCAATGGCGCGGGTAAAACCACCTTGCTCAACACCCTGGCCGGGGTGATCGACCCGTTCAAAGGCCAAGTCCTGCTGAACAACCAAACCATCCACGGTCTGGACGCCGATGCGGTGTGCCGACGGGGTGTGGTGCTGGTGCCCGAGGGACGCCAAATCTACCCCTTTCTGAGTGTGCGGGAAAACCTCAACATGGGGGCCTACACACGGCGCGACGCCGATGCGATTCGACAAGACCTGGAGCGGGTCTTTCAATGGTTTCCGCGTTTGCTGGAACGGGCGCAACAACACGCTGGCTTGTTGTCCGGAGGCGAGCAGCAGATGCTGGCGATTGGTCGCGCCTACATGGCGCAACCGCAGCTGCTGATGCTCGATGAGCCCTCGCTGGGTCTGTCGCCCTTGCTGACCAAAGAGATTTTCAACATCATCAGCCGCATCTGCCAGGAAACGGGCACCGCGGTTTTGGTGGTGGAGCAAAACGCCGCCATTGCACTGGCACATGCGGACTATGGCTACATCATGGAACTGGGCCGCATCGTGGCGGCTGACAGCTGCGCTGTGCTGAGTCAAAAAGCCGATGTGCGCGAAGCTTATCTGGGCGGTCACAGCACCCAAGGCATCAGCGGCACTTCGCAACGCTGGAAACGCCGTAAAACCTGGCGCTGAAGCCGCAAACCATGAACACCGCAGACACCATGAACGCTCCTGCCGCCATCTCTTATCTGGGCGAAGACACGCCCGCCAAAGTCTTTCGCCAGCGCTGTCGCACCTGGGCCGATCAACCGGCCTTGCGCTACAAGCAAAGGGGCCTGTGGCAAAGCACCACATGGGCCGAATACTTTGCCCGCGCGCGGGCAACCGGCCTGGCCATGCATGCCCTGGGTCTAGAACGCGGCCAAGTGGTCTGCGTTCTGGCCGAAAACCGACCCGAATGGCTTTACGTCGACATGGGCGCCCAATGCATGGGCCTGGTCGGCAACGGCGTCTACCCCACTTCGTCGGCAGGTCAACTGCAACACATCCTGCTGGACTCGGGCAGCCGAATGCTGTTTGTTGAAAACCAGGAGCAGCTCGACAAGGCCATGGAGATTCGCGCCCATTGCCCGCAGCTGCAGCGCATTGTGGTCATGGACCGTGAAGGCCTGCGTGGCTTTTCCGATCCGGATGTGGAATTTTTTGATGAATTCCTGGCACGCGGGATGGCCTTGGCCGACACCCGTCAAGCCCTTTTTGAAGCCTCGATCGACAGCACCCAAAGCGAGGACCTGGCTTTTTTGGTCTACACCTCGGGCACCACCGGGGCACCCAAGGGGGCCATGACCCTCAACCGCAACCTGGTCTTCCAACTGAGCCTGGCCACCGACTACCTGGACATCCAGCCGGGTGACAAATCCGTGTCCTTTTTGCCGCTGTGCCACATCGCCGAGCGCATGTCTTCTGTTTACAACCCCTTGGCATTGGGGCTGGTGGTCCACTTTCCGGAAAACTCGGGCACGGTGTTCAACGACATGCGTGAGGTGGCCCCGCATCTGGTGTTTGCACCGCCCCGTTTTTGGGAAAAAATGTACTCCCAAATCGACTTGTTCATGCGCGATGCCATCGCCCCGGCCCGCTGGGCTTACCACACCACACGCGCCATGGGCGCGGCCAGAGTCGAAGCCCAGTTGCAGGGCCAAGCCACCCGCCCACCGGGCCTTTTGCTCCAGGCCATGCAGTGGCTGGCCTTGCGCAATGTCCGCATTTTTTTGGGTTTGCAAAACGTCAAAAGTGCACTCACCGGTGCCGCGCCTGTCCCCCCGGATTTGATCCGCTGGTATTTGGGTTGCGGCATCGAACTGCGCGAAGCCTTTGGCATGACGGAGACCACCGGCTTTTGCACCGCCACGCCCAAAGGCGCCATTCGGCTGGGCTGGGCAGGCGTCAAAGCCCCGGGTACCGAAATTCGAATTGGCAAGGACAACGAGGTCTTGGTGCGTGGCCCCAACGTGTTCGGCGGTTATTGGAACCTGCCCGACAAAACCCGCGAAAGTCTGGACGATGAAGGCTGGCTGCACACCGGCGACTGCGGCGAAATCAATGCCGAGGGCTACCTGGCCATTCGCGACCGCATCAAGGACATTTTGATCACCTCGGGCGGCAAGAACATCACCCCCAGCCACATCGAAAGCCTGCTCAAGTTCAGCCCTTACATCACCGATGCCGTGGTCATTGGCGATGGCCGTAAATACCTCACTTGCCTGGTCATGATCGACCAGGAACATGTGGCCCGTTATGCCCAAGAGCACCAAGTGCCCTATACCGACTTTGGCAGCCTCACGCGAGCCTCCGAAGTGGTCGCACTGATCCACAGCGAAATCGAACGCATCAACCCGCAACTGGCACGGGTCGAGCAAATCAAGTCTTTCAAAATCATCTCGGAACTGCTCACCGCCGAAGATGAAGAGCTCACACCGACCATGAAACTCAAACGCAAAGTCATTGCCAGTAAATATGCGGCGTTGATTGACAGCATGTACCCCAACTGAGGTGAACTCTCAGGGTAAGCACGCATGCGTAAACCAAGCCTAGAGACTATCTTTTAACCACCAGGAGACCACCATGAAATTGAACCGAAGACTTCTTATCCTCGCCACCACCGGCTTACTGGCCAGCGGGGTGCAAGCCCAAACCACCCAAGGGGTGAGCGATACCGAAATCGTGATTGGCACCCACATCGACTTGTCGGGCCCAGCCGCCCCCGGCATGCCCATGCTGCGCAACGGCATGCAGCTGCGCGTTGACGAACTCAACGCCGCTGGTGGGGTTCACGGGCGCAAGATCAAACTCATTGTGGAAGACAACGGGAGCCAGCCCCAACTGGCGGTGCGGGCCGTGCAAAAGCTGATCAAGAGCGACAACGTTTTTGCCATCGTCAACCCCTTTGGCTCCGGCCCCAATGCAGCCACAGTCAAACTCGCCAACGACGCAGGCGTCATGGTCTTTGCGCCATGGGGTGCATCGGGCATCATCCAAAAAGTCAGTGGCAACAGCCCGCTGTTGTTCACCACCGTCATGAACTACGACACCACCACCGCCTCGGCGTTGACCTGGGCCGTGAACAACTGGAAAACCCAAAAAATCGGCGTCATCTACCAAGAAGGCCCCTTTGGTGATCTGGTCCGAGGCGGCATCACCCAAGCACTCAAGGGTGGCGGTTTCACTGTGGCGGCCGAAGCGGCCTACAAAGTGGGTGACATCGATTTTTCATCCCAAGTGGCCAAAATGAAGGCTGCCAACGTTGACCTGATCGTGGCCGGCACCGTGGTGCGTGAAACCCTGGGCGTCATGAGCGAAGTGAAAAAGCTCAACTGGTCGCAAGTCAGGGTCTTGACCACCATTCCAGGTCGCTCTAGCATCGTTGCCCGATTGGGCAAGGACAGTGTAGAAGGCCTTTATGGCATCGGTGGCTGGAAACTCCATGAGGCCGACAGCAGTGACCCCGTGGCCAAAAAATTCATGGCTGACTTCAAAGCCAAGTTCAACATGGACGCCGATGAGAACGCAGCCAATGCGTACTCCTACACCTCTTGGTTCATTGCGGGCCTGCAAGCCGCCGGGCGCAATCTAACATCGGCAGGTTTGGCCAAAGCCATGCCCGCTGTGGCCCACCAGGACTTCACCACCTTCACGCGCCAAAGCTTCACCAACAACCACGTCGGGCCGGAGATGGTCTCCATTGACCAGATCAAAGGCGGCAAGTGGGTTCAAGTGGCTGCACCCGGCAGCAAATGATGGCTTAAACAAGGGGCGCTCTCAGGCGCACCCCTTGCTGATCAGGCTACAATCTGGCCCCAAGGAAGTGTGGCAGAGTGGTCGATTGCACCGGTCTTGAAAACCGGCGACTTGAAAAGGTCCGTGAGTTCGAATCTCACCGCTTCCGCCAAAAGGCCGTTTTACGGCCTTTTTTTACGTCTAAAAACAATCCAAGAACCCCCGTTTCCCCTCTGAAAGTCTGTTTTATAGGCTTGCACACTGTCTCACTAGGTCTTAGAATCTTATGTGGGGATAGATGTTTTTACGAGGAAAACCACCATGCCAAAGCTCGCCAAGCCTCTCGGGGCACTTGCAGTCAAGAACCTGAAAGATGAAGGCCTGCACGCAGTGGGCACTGTGTCAGGCCTTCACCTGTCAATCAGCGCCAGCGGTGCGCGTTCATGGATCCTGCGAACCAAGATAGGGACAAGGCGCTCGGATATCGGTCTGGGGGCTTATCCCGCCGTCTCGCTGGCGCTGGCGCATGAGAAGGCCCAAGCCATCAAGGAAAGCATCAAGCAGGGGGTCGATCCGGTGGCCGCTAGGACTCGCAGCCGCAACACCGTTGAATGGACCTTTGAGCGTTCCGCCTTGGAATACATCAAGCTGCACCGCACAAGCTGGAAGAACGCCAAGCACGCTAGCCAATGGGAAAACACCCTGACGACTTACGCTTATCCCCACATAGGGGCCAAGCACGTGCGCGATATTGATGTTGGAGATGTTCTTTCGGTCATCGAGCCGCACTGGTTGACCAAGAACGAAACCATGGTGCGCCTTCGTAACCGGATTGAACTGGTTTTGTCCTGGGCCGCCGTGCGTGGTTATCGCAGCAAGGACAACCCCGCCGTATGGCGTGGCAACCTAGACAGCGTGCTGCCTAAGCCGAGCAAGGTCAACCAGAGACAAGCTCACAAGGCGCTGCCCTTCACTCAGGCTCACGACTTCATGGTTCAACTACGCCAAACGCAAGGCATGAGCGCCAAGTGCTTGGAATGGCTCATCCTGACCGCTACAAGGTCCAATGAAGCCAGAGAGGCCACATGGTCCGAGATAGACCTGCAAAGCGGCTCATGGACCATTCCTGCCGCTCGGATGAAAGGTGGACGCGAGCACCGAATCCCATTGAGCGCCGCAGCCTCAGCCCTGCTCGGGACCATGCCTAGGTTTGAAGGAACCGATCTGATCTTTCAGGGTCGCGTCAATGGAAAGCCACTGTCTGACATGAGCATGACCCTGCAAATGCGCCGCATGAAGGTTGATGCTGTCCCTCATGGTTTCCGTTCAACCTTTGTCGACTGGGCAGCCGAGCGCACCAGCTACCCCGTAGAACTGCGAGAGATGGCCTTGGCCCACACATTGGGAGACAAGACCCAAGCCGCCTATCAGAGGGGCGATATGTTCGAGCGCCGCCGAGCACTCATGAACGACTGGGCCGCCTATGTGAACACTGCGCCAGCACCTGCCAGGGTCATACCGCTTAGGGGGGCAGCATGATGGACGGGCTAACTAAGTTCGAGGAAACCATTGGGAAGCCGCGCACCAAGTGGAGCAAGGCCGACTGGCGAATGGTGGCGCATGAACTTGCAGGTGTGCGCCCTAAAGCGGCTAGGGGTAGGCCAAAGCTAACAGAAGCTCAAAAGCAAAATAGAGATTTTCACATCCAAGCCGCTGAATTCTGGCGTGATCAAGCCATCGAAATGGAGTCAGTGCCCGATGGCGATATTGACAAGCTAGTCGAACTTCGACGTACCCCATTGGTTGATGGCAATGTCGGCATGGTGATAAACCGTAAAGACAAGCTCAACCCACACGCCGCCACCAAAATGGTAATCGTTGAAACCATTAACAGACTCGATAACACGCCAGACCTAAGCAAAAAAGACAAGGAGCAGGTGGACAAAATTCGAGCTAACAAAGACAAAGCAACCGAGACCCTTACGCGAGCTATCCAAGCCATGAAGAAAAACAGGCGGGAAAAATAAGACCCTAATTAATCCCGTCTTGCCAGCGAAGAACCTTCTCACATCGTATTTTCACGATGCACTGAAGGTCACGAAATGGCACAAACTTACATTCGGATAAACGAGTTAGCAACTATCTCAGGGAAAGGGGGCCTTTTGCCCTTCAGCCCTGCGACTATCTGGCGCAAGGTCAAAGAGGGCTCGTTCCCCAAGCCCGTCAAGCTGGGCGAACGCATCACCGCTTGGCGCATGGACGACATCGAGGCTTGGCTAGCTGCTCGGCATGAGGAGGGGGCCAAATGATTAACCAACTCAAACCCCTGCCTTTCGTTCAAATGGTTTTGGGCATGGATATCGCCTTTAGTGCGGTGATCGTCCTTATCTGTATTGCCGGGGGTGCAGCATGAACCACCCAAAAGAAAACGGGCTGGCCTCACCACAAAGCCAACCCGTCCAAACTACTACACCCAATAATTATACTTACCCGGCGGACTTTATCGAGACGGTAACGCGCAGGTGTCGCGATAACTTCAAACCGCAAAACATCCCTGCTGACCTTAAAGCCATCAAGGGCTGGGTCGTATGGAAAGCGAAGACGCACAAAGAGCCCGGCAGGTTCGGTAAGGTTCCCTTCTACCCTTCAGGCGGGTCTCGTAAAGGTACGCAGGGGACTGATCAGGACAAGGCACGGCTGGGCGCCTTTGACGAAGCCCTGAAGGCGTTCAAAGAGAACGAACGATATGCAGGGCTGGGGCTAGCCATGCTGCCAGATTGGGGGCTTACTGCGTTTGATGGCGATGGGTGCTTGAACGAGCAAGGAGAGATCGAGGCAGACGTCGATGAACTGACGCAAGGCACCTACACAGAGGTTTCACCATCGGGCAGGGGCGTCAGAGCGTTTTTCATAGGTGAGCACCCGACCGTGCGAAACGGCAAACGCGAGATTTATTCAGCAACCCAATTCGTGACCGTCACAGGTGACGCACTGGACGACACGCACACGCTGCGGGATTTGGAAGAAGTACGCCCGATGCTGGGCAAGATGTTTGCAAAGCCCGAGGCTGTCAAACCAGCGCCAGCGCCAGCACTCGTAAAGGGGAACGGGCCGCTAATGGACGATCTCAGGTCTGCGCTGGAGTTCTTGGACCCCGACCCCCACAAGGAATGGACGAGCATAGGTCATGCGTTAAAAACCGCACCACTTGAGCCGCAGGCAAAGAACGAGCTCTTCCACGAATGGTCCCAGAGATCGGATAAGTACGACCCTGCCGAGTGTCAAGCCGCATGGGAGTCCTTCAAGCCCACCAGAACGTCCTACAAGGCGATATTTAAGCGGGCCATGGAGTTGGACTGGGTCAACCCCGCATCGGGCTTTGAATTGATCGCTCGCGGGTCTAACAATCAGGATATGTTGGCCGAGACATTCGCGCAGCGGTATGAGGGCTCTCTGATCTATGCGCACGACTTTGGAGCATGGCTGGAGTTCAACGGCTACCAGTGGCTTAAAGACCCAACCCGAAAGGCTTTCGAATATGCCCGCCAGTTGTGCCGGGAGATGGGGGATGGAAAGCAGGCAACTCGGGCCACATTTTTCAGCGGGGTCGAACAGATCGCAAAGTGTGACCCTCGGCTTTCATGCGGTAGCAGTGAATTCGACAGTGACAACTACGAACTGAATACCCCCTCAGGCTTGTACGACCTACGCACGGGAGAAGTTAAGCCTCACCACCCCGAGCAGCGTCTGACCAAGATCACCGCAGTTGCACCAACCGCGGCACACGGCGGAGTCTTTCTAAAGGCCATCCGTGAGATTTGCGGCGGGGATGAAAGTCTTGTCCGATTCCATCAAGTGAGCCTTGGCGCGATGCTCTCAGGGGCTAGAGAGGAACATTGGCTGGTCTATTGGTTTGGAACTGGCCGCAACGGCAAGAACTTGCTGGCGGATTTGGTCTTTTCAATCCTTGGCGAGTACGCGCACAAGCTGCCCTCATCGGCTTTGATGTCCAAAAAGCACGAGTCGCACCCTTCCGAGCTGACAGGGCTACGGGGTGTCAGGCTGGCGCTGTCGTCTGAAATCGAGGAGGGCTCGTTCTGGAATGAGGCACGGCTAAAGGAACTGACGGGCGATGAGTTCATCACTGCCCGGTACATGGGCCGGGATGCCTTCACCTTCACCAAGTCCCACAAGCACCTGATCTTGGGCAACCACAGGCCACAGATCAAGACAGTCGATGAGGCCATCAAAAACCGAGTGCTGCTGGTCCCCTTTGATGTTTCCTTTGCAGGACGTGAGGACCGAGACCTGCCCCAGAAGATACGAGCAGAGGCTGGGTTTGTTCTGCATTGGCTAATCGAAGGTCACACCGCCTGGCTGGAAAACGGCAAGCGGTTGCCAAAGTGCGAAGCAGTCGAGAGAGCGACCAAAGGCTACTTTGCAGCGCAGTCGACCATCGAGATGTGGATTGACGAGTGCTGCCGAAAAGTTGACGACCCAGACAGACCCGCGAGCAGCTGGTGCACTGCATCCGAGCTTTACGACAACTACCAACAGTGGAAACGCGCACGGGGGGAGGCCCCAGTTTCCCAAACGCGATTCGGTGAGTTCATGGTGCGGGCATATGAAAAAACCAAAGGCAGCCGAGGTTTTGTCTATATCGGTCTAGAACTCGACCGAGCAGGGGTGATGCCTATGCGACCTCCTTGGACAACCTGAGACAAAAAGTGAAGGGTTGTGAAGGGTTGTCCAAGAGAGCTGAATAAATCGTTCTTCGTAGGAATCTATTGGACAAGGGTGCACAACCCTTCACACCCTGCCCGAATCACCGTTTTGCACATCAATTGAAAGGATTCACATGACTAACGAATACACCCTCACCATTGCCCGTATCAACGACTCGATCAAACGGATACCCGACCGAGCAGGGGTGATGCCTATGCGACCTCCTTTGGACAACCTGAGACAAAAGGTGGTGGGTGGTGGTGGGTCTGCCTAGAGAGTTCTAAAAATCGTTTCTTTAAGAGATCTATTGGAAAACCCACCACCACCCACCACCCCTGCCCGTAAACACCGTTTTAACCATCAATTGAAAGCATTTATGACCAACGAATTTAGCCTCTCCATTGACCGTGTCAACGCCTCGATCACGCGAGTGCCAGACCGATTGTCCAACCCCAAGGGCGAGGCCTTACGGGCTGAATACGCCCGAATCTTTGGTATCGGCCTGCTCGGGGGCGTGGCAAAGGAGGGTGTGGAATATATAACCCTGCCCTTCCAAGTATCACTTTTGACAGACCCTGTGCTTTACGTCGTGGCTGGCGGCCTGCTCGTGCTGGACCACCCCACCCGCCCCGGTGCCAGTGAACTTGCTTTCGGTAAATTCGTGCATGTGCATGACCTCCCCCGCCACTACAGCCTTTACGAGAACCGCTACCCGCGCACCATCACCTGTGTTCGTAAAGGTGAAGTTCAGAAAGGCGAGAAATACAATTTGGGTTTGCTGATTAACCGACTCGCAGAAGGCAAATTTCGTGGCCCGTTCGCAAAGGAAACTGCATGAGTCAGATATACGACCCCAAGATCGTGTGGCCCCAAGTGCTGGATGCCATAGCCAACGGCGCAGCCCTATCGACTGCCCTCAAGTGCGCCAGTCCATCCCCGAGCTATGCATGGGCGAAGGGACAACTCCGCGAAGACTCGGAACTGAAGCGCGCATACCAACAGGCCGTAGAAGACCGCGCCGACCGACTGACGGAGGAACTGATGGAGCTGGCAGACACACCCATGCCAGTGGGCCTAGATGGGCCGGGCAGGTCTGCGTGGGTCCAACAAATGAGATTGCGCGTAGATGTCCGCAAGTGGTGTGCCTCTAAGCTCAAGCCCAAGACCTACGGTGAACGACTGGACTTGTCGGTCACTCAGGAACCGATCAGCATAATTGGCGCACTGAAAGCGGCCGAGCAAAGGGTTTTTGATGACAGACGGACGATAGACGCGGAATAGTCGCGCGTGCGTATGTGGGTAATAGTTGCCATGCCTTGTACCCAAGTCATTGCTCACACTCAGCATTCAGAGTAAGCTGTAAAAAAATATAAACATTACTAGCTATGCCGAGCCCAAGAAATTTTTCATCCACAGTTGTCCTTTGGGTGAGTGTGTTCCTAGTTGCTTGTGGAGGTGGTGGCACCAGCGGCCCTATTGCCCAACCGCCTAATTACGTCGAGTTAACCTCACCCGCCGCACTTTCCTCTTCGGTCGACCTAGCCAACAACACGGTTAATATCAACTGGAAGGACACATTTCCAGCGGGCTCAAGCTACATCATTCAAACCATCGGCCCGGGGACGCTAACGACAGTCAGCACGCAAGCGGCCTCAGGCACTGGAAACACACTAAGTTATTCGCAAAGCATTTCTAGCACTACGGAGTTTCAGGTGGTAGCGGCTGCCGGCGGTCAAACTTTCAAAATGCAAACTGCGCAGGGTCAGACTACCGTCACGGCCACGATGCCCAACGCTGCACCCACGATCATGGTGACCCCGAGCACTTCCGGCCTAAACGGCACGGTAACTCTCTCTCTGGACAACAACTTTGCTTACCCCTCAGTGACCTGGTTTGTAGACACCACACGAATTGGTACAAGTTCTGGGGTGGGGGCGCCGTTGCAGTGGGTCACCACAGGAACGACCAATGGTCAACATGTGATCTTCGCAGTGATTAACTTAACCGCCAGTTCGGCCATTACAGTGCGCAAACAGGTCAGCGTGACCAACAGCAACTTGGCAGTGAATGTAACTAATCGCGGCACATCGGGGACAGTGCTGCTCGATGTGACGGCCAGCTCCACTTACCCTATCACCTCAGTGGAGGGCAAGCTAAACGGAGTCTCAATAGGGATACTGACCTCGCCCAATGCTTGCTCTAGGTATTGTCCCGGCACCAATGACATTTATCAATTCAGTTTCAATTCAGCCATTGCGGGCTCCGGCCCTCATGCCTTTGTGGCCACTGCGGTCGATGCAGCTGGCTCATTTAGAACAGCCACGCTACCTATTGCGGTATCTAACCCACCCAACTTAAGCTTGATCAGCCCGTTCGATGGCGCATTTGTTAATGGCGCTGGCAATCTGTCTATTTCTGGAACTGCCTCAAGTGATAAGGCGGGCGGCGTAACGGTGACCGCATTCTTGGGCAGTCTGCCCATAACCGTCACCCAACCCACGGCCAGCACTTTTAGCGGTATGTTCAGTTTGGCAGGACTACCCGCTGGACCCTACACCCTGACGGTCAACTCCAAAGACAACACGGGCGTCACGACTACAAAGCAATCAGCGATTGTGGTGACCTCATCCATCGCCACAACCTTTGCCCCAAGCTTCACCATCGGGTCCACTGGGCAGTTGATCGCAGTAGACAGCAGCAACCCAGCACTGGTGCTCTACAAAGCTAGCGACGGCAGTTATCGCATACGAAACACAACAGCCAATTCTGAGACCACCCTGCAAGGGGCAAGCAGTATTCCGTTTTTGTACAACTGGGCCATGGACGGCGGCCATGTATTTGTGGAAGGCGGTTATCTAGGTTTAACGTCTGCAGGCTACAGCAATTGCCCTTCAAGCTGTATTTACATGTGGACACCCTCAGGTGTGAAGTCCAACATATCCAACGGCAGCCCGAACAACAAAGTGTATGAACAGTATCCAAAGGTGCACGACGGATACGTCATCTGGATTGACTATGCAGGGGCCAATCCAGGAACATACACGCTATACAACATCGCTACGGGTGTTTACACAAAAATCAATCAACCCAATGGCGCTAACTACCTAGGCAACACCAGTTATGACTTTGCTGTAACCAACGGTGTTGTGAATTTCTTTTATTGGGCGCAAACAGGCAGCGGAGGAACAACCTCCAACTTTGATGTGTACCAATGGTCATCCAGCACCAATACGTCAATACTTGTTTCTAACAGCGGCTTTAGAAGCATTTACCCGCAAACCGATGGCATCAGGGTAGCTTGGTCGCAAGCCCCCACGTCAACGGCAAATGGTGGCCTCTCAAGCCTCATCACAAGATCAGTTTCTGGGGTAGTAAACACAACGCTTTCCGCGGGCATGTCTAACTTCAAAGTGGCTGATGGTGTTGTGGCTTGGGTGGAAGGAGTGAGCAGCACCAATGCGCAAGGTATCCAGACCACCACCGTGACGGCCCTCAAAGCGTTGAACCCAAGCGGTGTGACCAGTATCGTGACATCGTCTCCAACAGCTGAGCTCTACGGCATAGGCAAAGGCATGGTGGTCTTCGGAGTTCAGAACAAGACATACATCTGGTCAGCTGCAAGCCCGCAAATCTCAAGCCTGTTGATTGACACCGCACCCGGAAATACCTTGATCTCAGGCTCGACTCTTTATTTCACGCAAGGGGCCAACCAAGCTGTTTACAAGGTCACGATTGAATGAGTATTGAAATGGCACAAAAGTAGAAGACAACCGTAACTTGTCTTGGCATGTAATTGAACTATAAAGCGATACCGCTCTGATTATTACTAGTGTTTGGGTTAACTAGAAAAAATGCTTGACTAAGGAAGTGCTGTGCGAAAGTTTATTTTCGGAATGATGCTGGGCTGCGTGTTATCAATTGCCAACGCTGCAGATGAAAGCCTGATGATTGGTGGTGTCCCCCTGACCCTTGGTATGGAGAGAGCGAAGGCTCTAGAACTACTTCAAAAAAACAATACCGTGAATTGTCTGGGTGTAAATAATGGGCAGAAGCCAACAGAATGCAATTTGGTAGTGACACGGGGCAACAATACTGAAACTGACTTCGATTTCCTTGGTAGCGTCTACTTTACTAAGGCAGGGCGAGTCAATATCATTATGAAGAATTACGATCAGAGCCAGTGGGGTTCTGACCCTGCAAAGTTTGTATCGTTCTTGCACGAGGTTTTGCGCCAATATAGCGAAAAGGGTCAGCCGTTTGTTTCGAGCATCTCAGAAGCGCGAAAACCTGGGTGGGTTGAAAAAAACATATTTTTTCGTTCAGGTAGAAGGCTTATCTCAATAGGCTTCGGGGAGGGCAATCTGTATGGCGAAGGTAAGCCCTATCGACCATTTGTGACTATGTACGAGAAATTGGAGTAAAAATTTGACGAAGGATGGACATCACTGTTTTGACAATAACATCAAAACTTAATAATTAGAGTTTGAAGGATCGGTTTTAGATTAATGAATAAAAAAATTGGGTTTGCGATCTTAATAATTTTGGGTATTTTCGGTATAAAAAGTTTTTCTGATAGCTGGACTGGAATTGTTTATCCTGATAAATCAAACCTATCTAACTTCAAAAACATCGGCGAATTCAGATCCCTTGAAGAGTGCCGAAATGAGTCGATTTATTTCCTTCGTAGGAATTCTGATCAATATGTGGGGGACTTTGAATGTGGTCTAAATTGCAAAGGCTTAACCTGCAAGGAGACAAGCAGATAGTCATTCACCGAAAGACACTGAGACATTTGAGCTTGCACACTTATCAAAGCTAATTTATGAATATTTTTTCTGGGTCTAGACGCATAGCGACAGTAACAGCTGCACTGTGGGTCATTGGTTGGTTGATCGCTGCAGCTGCCCATGAAATAAAGGTCTATGCCCGCTATGACTTTATTGTTGGAAGTAACTTTGCAAACTTTGCAGGATTTGATCTCTATTCATGCCCTCAAAACACAGATAAACGATCACTAGACATTAATACTGGATCAGGTCGACCTATTCAGATCACTCTTTGCATAACCGAGTCAAGCATCAATGTTCCACAAGGTTTCATTTTGGATGATCCGACAAATCTTTTGAAGGATCCAGGCTATCTCAATGCTCCGTTGGGCATCAAAGAAAAATTATTCAATACACACGTTGCTCAGAGTTCCAACTACATGTCGGCTAACTCAGCTACAAAAAAAGCAATCCGAGAAAAGTTTGGTGTTTCGCAAGGCCTAACTGATGAAAAAGAAAATGGAAAAGAAACCTTCGATCTGAAAACAGCAAAGCCATTTGACCCCGATAAATATCTTAAAGACACAGCACCAACAATAAATCCCTTTGCTATTTATGATGAAAAAGCAACAAAAAATGCATTCAAGATTCGAATAGAGGATGAAGCGTTGTTAAATAAAAAATGGTGGGAGTCATGGCGTTCAACATATGGTCAAGGGTTGGCGGTAATGCTGGGCGGACTGTTAGCGCTTTGGATCTTCTCGATGTCGATGGGATGGATTGTTAGGGGGTTTTTAGGCATCCCTCGCGGGATGGATTACAAGCCTTAAAACGCTAGTAGAGAAATTTTTTATGTCTAGACACCAAAGTGAGCAGCTTAAATCTCTCGATAATTTTCAAAGAGCTGAGTTTCTTCGTATGCAGCGGAGTCAGATTTCGTACAGCGCAAAGATAGCTGAGCTCAGAACTAAGACGGCGGCGCTTTATCAGAAGCAACAAGCTGGAGAATTTAGAAAACTTGAATCAGTTTTTTCGACTCTAACGGTTGTTGCAGTGATCACATCCTTATCTCCACTCGTTTTTGATTTCTCCTTCGTGACTAAGCAGATCGGCCTGCTCATACTTGCGCTCATGATTCCGGGCATTTTTGCAGTTTCAATGAGATTGCTTGTTAAACAAGACCAAATGCTGTTCGAGTCTTATGTGCTGGAAATCAATCGTTACGAAGCCCAACTTGAGTCAATGGGTTTGGAGAGCTACTACAGCAATGAAGACGACCGAACCAGAGATATTTTGAGCAGTCTTGGCTTTGATACTGGACTCATCGGTGGAACATTTGATATACGACCACTTGAAGCTGCTGAATGATCCCAAAAAAATTTGTCCGCGCACCCATCGCACTAGATAACCTACCAGCTCGGCCCTACCCGGGGGGTCTAACGGAAAGTGACTTTTTGACGAGCGCGCACATTTTGTGGCAAGGAAAGGCAAAAGCAGCTAATAGAGCAGCAGGCAGGAGCCAAGCCTTCAAAGTGGGGTTAGGTCCATTTTCTTTATGGTGGGTATGGATGTGGGGTTATGGAAAAACAACCCCTGTAACCCGCATGAATGCTAGTTGTTCTACGGACACCGCTTCCGCCAATAGCCCAATGAAATCAACAGATTACTAGCGGTTTTTTTATCCCGCCATACATCCCGCCAATCTGGAAACAGCTTGAGCGGGTTTTTTGTTGATATTGCGAAAACGCAACACGATGAATTTGGCTTGGTGTTTGTGGCCGCCGTAGTTGTTGCCTATCTCACAATGCAGTTTTGAATAGTCAACAAAATCTGTGTGAGTTGTCGGTAGTGATATCAAAACTATGAGCGCATGAAATCTGGCATTGAGATCCGCCGATGCGCTATCAGTTGGTCAAGTCAACGGTGGCGCTGCTTAAGGATAAGTCGGCCAGGTCTCACGCCGGAAAAAAGTGCCACCAGAAACAACACTGTCTAGGTACCTACGCCGGACTGCTCTCCCAGGTACAAATCGACAGCCCCGTGGTTCCTCACAGAGCGAATCGGCGGGTCAAGGTGCCTGCCTATCTTGGGTTCTATGCTCCTTTCAACACCCCCTGCGGCGGACCTAGGTGCGCGGACACCTACTGGGGTTGCCAGCAACTGCCGGTCTTCGAAACCCGGCGGCAATGCCGAGAAGGGAGATATGTCAGACAGTTTCGACTACTGGGCCCTCATGGATGGCTTCGGCTCAGAGGCGGAGAGATCCCTAGGTGGTGTTGTGTTTCATCTCGTGCAGTTGGATTTACTGTCCCCTAATCTGAAAAAGCGACACCCCAATCGTTTGATGCCAGTTCCCTTGCTTAGCCAAAAACTATAACCGGTCCAGCCCACTGGCAGCGCTATAATTAATGCACCCTCAACTCCAGCAAAAACGAGGCTAATATGAAGCGCATCTACCTTTTTTGCGTTGTCGTTTTCACCAGTGGCTATCTACATCCGGCCCAGGCGCAACCGTTCTCACTGAGCAATGAATTTACCGGGCCTAACAAGTGTCTGGATATTGTCAACGACGGCGCCAACAATCAACTGAACCTGACCAACTGCGGCAAATTTACCGGCCAATTCTGGCAAAAGACCGATGCCAAAGGCGGCTATGTGATTTTGCAAACCGAATTTACTGGCCCCGGCAAGTGCCTGGACGTTATCAACGACGGTCGCAACGACCAATTGACCATGACCCAATGCGGCAATTTTTCCGGCCAGTCCTGGCGTTTTGATGCGGCTGGCAAGCCGGGCGTATTCCGTTTGACCAACGAATTCACAGGTCGCAACAAATGTCTGGACGTGGTCAATGATGGCGCCAATAATCGCGTGACGCTGGCAAAATGTGGCAATTTTTCCGGGCAGATGTGGCGTATCGGCAGGGTGAACTAAAGCGGCGAGAATGGTAAAGCGGATGGGGATGGTTTGGCCAGGGCGGCAGAAGCGGCAGGCATCAGAAGCCTGCCGTGGTGAGATAAATACTCCATTTCCTCAAAAATATCGTCGAGAGAGTGAGGCCAAAAAGATGCTGGGCTACAAACACAGCGGCTTCTCGGTAGACACCAGCGTGTGCATAGCGGTGATCACCTTTTACATCCCTGCTGAAAGTTTCAGCAAGATAGTTGAACACTCCTGTTAATTTTGGATTGGCACTCCTAGGTTTAGATGGTCAGTTTTCGGTCGGCGGCAATACGCTGCCAACAAACTGCGAGATGGCTTTGCGCAGTAAAAGCTTTTGAATGAACAAAGGCGCTTGACAGCGCCTTTGTTCATCTTTCATCAGCTAAGGTACAGAAGGTAATCTGTAGGTTATCAAGTTAAGGTTTGACGTAATTCGTAATTTTGGCGGTAAAAGCAGACAATACCCCAGGCATCAAGACGTAATCACTTGTCAATGTGGCTGGCGTTGGGGGTGTCAGACTGGCGCCGGATGTCAAAAAGCAATTGCTCTTAGTGCCAATCGGGCATTGGATGGAAGAGGCATAAGGATCAGCATCTGTAAAGCGGAAGAATACGTCAAACTGAGTGCCACTGCTAGTCTGAG
>Ga0247844_1005119_pt1 | contig 16988 bp, 15 predicted proteins | sample LaCtaG_FD_192421 | JGI IMG/M metagenome (GOLD analysis project Ga0247844, IMG submission 192421) | Freshwater microbial communities from meromictic Lake La Cruz, Castile-La Mancha, Spain - LaCruzMarch201714.5m_1 | ecosystem: Environmental > Aquatic > Freshwater > Lake | place: Spain: Castile-La... | reverse complement strand
AATAACGGTCATGATCTGGCGGAATCGTAATCGGATCACTTATAATGTAGTCTATTGATGCCAGGCCTGTTGTATTGAAATATCCAAGCCAGGTGACTTGTATCGGGGCCGCCTTGCGGGAAAAAAGTCCCAGTCTGTGAAAGCCGGTATGTCCTGCAAGGTCAACCAGAATGTCAATGCCGTCCTGCCTGATCAGCGTTTCCGACTTCTCATCCGACAGGGCTGAAATATCACGGTAAACATCAGCACATTCGGCCAGCTCCTCTGTCAATTCGTCAGCATGCGGAAAAGAATTATATAAAAATATTTCTACATGGCGTTTGTTATGTGAGGTCAGCACCGGTTTAAAATGGAATGTTACCGGATGCATTTTCAGATCGCCAGATACATATCCGATCCTGATCCTGCGTTCCGGGTGCCTGCTGTTCAAGTGTTGCTGATGTTTTAAAGCATTTTTTAGATGTCTTCGTCCCCAGCGGGACGATTCGTTGTAAATATCCTGTTGCGAGAATGAGGGTATCAGATTCATTACAAATAGCAGACATGAATAGGCGGAGTCCTGCTTGGTAATGGCCAAGCTTTTTTTCAGATATTTGACCGCTTCTTCCGCCTGACCGAAGCCCTGCATTATGTTGCCGAGGTTATGGTAGATCGGAGCGTAATCAGGGTTAAGTTTCAGCGCTTTATTACACAAGCTCAAGGCTTCCGGAGCTTGGTCCTGTGTTATCAGCACTGTCGCCAGGGATGTCATGGCCTTATAATGATCCGGTTCATAATCCAGCACTTTACGGAACAGCTCTTCCGCTTCTTTTTGGAGAACGGCGTTGTGAAACATGACGCCGCGGCTATGGTATGCATCGGCAAAGTCTGGTTTCAATTCAATTGCCCGGTATATCAGTTGTTCAGCCTCCTTGCGGTCTTCACCGGTCCGGTACCGCAACATACCAACGCCATGTAAAACACGCGGATGCTCAGGGTAAATTTCAAATAGCGCCTCGCATAATTTCAGGGCCTTCTTCAACTGTCCCCGGTCGGTAAGTCTGTTAATCTCTTTAAATTCCTGCTCGATATGATCTTCTGTACAAGTGATTATGGATTTCATGAATCCTCTGTATTATTGAGTTTTTGCTTCGACTAATAGGTGAGGCATCAGACATATCCCTTAAACTCAACAGGCAATTCGTCAAAGTCAGGTGCAATGTATAAAATCTGACCTTTTGCTGTGCCCGGCGTACGCTTTTTTGCGTTGGGTACAATTGGTACCAGCCTCAGCAACGGTTTGTTACCCCTGGCGATTACAACATCTTCACCTAGCATGGCAATCTTCACAATATCGGAAAAATGGGATTTCGCCTCTGCAATATTGAACTGTCGCATAAAATTTACCTCCAAGCTGACTAAAAATATAGTCATCATACTATGGTCATAATTTGTGTGTTAAGGTGCGCTATAGAAAGGATGAGTGCTACTTCACATGTTTAATCTTCTCTAACACATCTGTATACTCCTTCAGCATCTCCGCAAATCTTTCACGCTCTTGATAAGATATGTTATCCACTGCCAACATAACGCGTACAAGCCCAATTGAAGCTGCCACCAAAGGTTCAGATTTGAATTGAGTGCGTTGCATAGCATCATGATAAAGCAGTAACGCCATGTTATTTCTGCCTTCTGTGGATAGTTTTCCCGCTATCATAAAGGCAGCTTGTTCATCACCAGCAGGTGAAGGCAATTCTTCGGCGGCCAGTCGATATTGCTTCAAGGCTTCATTGGTTTCTCCTTTATCAATCAGCGCCTTGATATAGATATTGCGAAGTTTTCGAATTCTGGGGGTCTGGGCGACTGTGTCACGCATAAGGGTCACATTGCTCTGCCAGATGATATTCCTCCAGAAGGTTATTCCAGCGGCGGTCAAACATAGAATAACTATAAGAGTTGTGATCTGGTTTTTTTGAGCTGGATTTATCTCCAACCAGGCACCACTCCAAAGACAAAGTGCAATTATCCAGAAGGCGCTTGAGAGATAAATATATCGCTCAGCGTACGCAGTCCAGGCAATGGTGCCAAAGGCAAAAGGGAGGGCTGGCAGGAGCAGCAGAAAACCTACTATTACCAGCATTGCTGGCAATTTTCTTGACAAAATGAGATGGCAGAAAATTAGTAGAATTGAAATACCTAGAAAATCATATAACGGATCTATTTCAAGTATAAAAAAATTGAGTGGCAGCGGAAAGAAAAACTTTTTTACATAAAAGCCGACTGCGCCCAAAAAAAGTGAAATGGTATAATTCAGGTCGGCACACATTAGCTGAATAGTCTGGCCGATTTTGCTGACATCGGAAGTAAAGGCCAGTCTCCGTATGGCCACAAAAAGCCCCCCAGTTGCTGCACCAGCAGTCAACAGTGCAACAGCCCACACAAATAATTTACCAGTATTCAGGGTAATGTGTTCAGTGTGACATTTTATATGTGTGAGATGGCCAAGATACAGCAGCGCAACTCCTATAACCAGCCAGTATGATCCGATAAATAGTGCTAACATAAATGCGCAGAAGAAATATGCGCCGAACAGGCGCAGAGCGTTTAAATCGAAGATATTACTTTCCTCAAGTGAAGCAGCATCAATTCGATAAACAGCCAACAGCGGTAGCCCGATCAAATAACCAAAGGCGGCTTCCTTTGCCAGACAGGCTGTAAGACCGCTGATAATTGCCAAAACCAGTAGCAGTATTGATCTCTGTACGGCATACCGCAGCAGGCACAACACACTTACGAGCACGAACGTCCCCATCATGATATCGGTACGCCCGGAAATCCAGTTTACTGATTCTGTCACTATCGGATGCAGACCGAACAGCAGCGCGGCTACAAGCGGAAGATAGGTTTCTCGCTTCTTCAGGTGAAGATTAACGGCTTCCCGGCAAACGTAAAAAACCAGCACACCGTTGATAAGGTGAGCAACCACACTTTCAAAATGCATCAACCTCTCATGGAGAAACCAGAGTTGCTTGTCCAAAATATAACTTAGCATGATAAGCGGTCGGTAATAACCTCCGCCGGCACTATGGGGGAAAAAAATGTCTTTCAGTGAGAAAGTTTCTTCACTTAGAAAATAAGTGATGGCGTCATAGTCATCGACGAGAGATATGTCAGCAAAGAGGGTTGGGTAATACACAGCCAGTGTTACTGAGATGATTACCATTATCTGGTATGGTATAGAAAGCTTTTTCATCGGATGACGCCTGGTTGGCACATAAAAAAAGGGCTGGCATAAAGAAGCCAACCCTTGGAACAGAAGAAATGAAACATGTTACATGGATGTCCAGGTAGATCCGGTAACGCTGTTAGTGGCAATGTTTGCAGCCCCGGCAGTCGCATTGTTAGCTGTTGTTGTTGCAAAATAAAGCTTAGCATCACCATTTCTCGCGCCAATAATCTTGTCGCCAGAATTATGTCCGCAAGCAATGCCATAATTTGATCCATCAAATGCGTTAGCAGTTCCATCAGAAGCGTAGTAGCATTTTGAGTTCTGGGATGGAGTGAAACTGCTGCCACCGATACTACCACCGCTTACAATCGTTCCCGCATACACTGCTGAACTTGCAGCCATGGTAAGTACAACAACAACTGCAAGTTTAAGATAATTTTGTTTAGCCATGATATTAACTCCTTTCAAATTATAAAATAAATTTTCTTTGTAATGACGACATTCCGAAGGACAATAACATACACGTCTATGGTGTTGATCCACCTGGGTAACCTTGACGGTCTGCTTGAACAGCTTCCAATGTCGTTCTCAAGTTGCGTAAATCGCTGGTGGCATTGGAGTTGTAACCTTTGGTGCGGTACGTGGAAAACTGCGGGATGGCAACTGCTGCCAGGATGCCGATGATCGCAACAACAATCAACAGCTCGATCAGGGTAAAACCTTTTCTGTTTCTCATTTTCTGTAACATGTAGTTTCTCCTTTCGTGTTTTTTTGCTCTGAAATTAGAGCTTGGTTGCTGGCGTTATTGTATACAAAAGCAATATCAAGACCAAAAGCAACTTATTTTGTAACTATCTGTTATAATTCATAACTAATCACACCCCTTCGCTGTCTATCTCATCAAAACCCAGTTTTGACAGTTTTGGGATGACAAAATTTGGCAGTAACTGATCTAATTCGGCAGGTCGTAGGCGGAATCTGGCAAAATTGCCCTCATGCAAGCCTTTCAGCTCGGTATGTACCAATTTCGGCATCCAATGACGCCATTGCTGACGTATGACTTTACAAAGCCCAGTAAACGGATGTTTACAAAGTGCTTCAAAAAAACGTTGTCGCAAGAAAGGTGTCATCCTGATGTACGAAGGATCTGCTTTTTGCTGGTGTTACAACCAGAAATCCACAGCAGATCCTTCATTTCATTCAGGATGACAGATGTTTCTATGCAACTACGCAGTTACTTTCGTGCGTCAGTGCTGCAATGCCGCCGTCACGCTTGCAATTTTTTCTCTACGAGGCTATTGTAGCCCCTCCCAAATCCATAGAACCCGGAGATTCGGCAATGAAAATAATTGTAACTGATGAAGTTTCAGCGGAGGGACTGGCACTCTTAACCCAAGAACCCCGCATTCAACTGGACGTGAAACTTGGCTTGAAAAAAGATGAACTGCTTGCTGTTATTGGTAATTACGACATAATTATTACCCGCAGTGGCACCACTGTTGACAAAGCACTGCTTGACGCTGCCACCCGCCTGAAGATGGTCGCCCGTGCGGGTGTTGGCATCGATAATGTCGATGTTGATTATGCCAGCTCAAAAGGTGTAATTGTCGTCAACGCCCCGTTCGGCAACACCAACAGCGCTGCTGAGCATACCATGGCGCTCCTGCTTTCATTCTGTCGCAATGTCCCAACCGCCAACAACAGCCTTAAATCCGGAGAGTGGAAACGGGCTCCTTTTACCGGATGCGAACTGAAAAATAAAATCGCCGGAGTCATCGGTATCGGCAAGGTCGGTGGACGTGTTGCCACGAGATTGAAAGCGTTCGAGTGTGACGTACTTGCCTGTGATCCGTATATTTCTGTTAAACGAGCCCACGACCTTGGCGTTAAGCTGGTCTCCCATGACGAGATCTACAAAAATTGTGACATTATAACGGTTCACACGCCGCTTAATGATGAAACCAAAGGGATGATCGGAGCAAGAGAGTTTGGGCTGATGAAAAGCGGCGTAATCGTCCTAAACGTTGCTCGTGGCGGCATTATTGAAGAGCAGGCCATGCTTGACAACCTGAACTCCGGCAAGGTTCTGGGCGGGGCATTTGATGTCTGGAGCGCGGAGCCTCCACAGTCCGAGACTCTGAAACAGTTGATTGCACACAAAAACATGGTTGTTACCCCTCATCTTGGTGCAAACACCTTCGAAGCTCAGGTTAATGTGGCGATTGACGTATCACAGGAAATTGTTAATTATCTTGAGGACAAACCGCTTGAAAACGCGGTAAATATTCCACGGTTCGACATGGCTTTGATGGACCAGATGCGGCCATTCCTCAATCTTATGAGCGTAATTTGTGATTTTGGAGTTCAGCTTGTTGACACAAATCCTGAAAAAATCACTTTCGGCTTCAGCGGTGCCATCGCTCACTACGACTGCTCACCACTTGCTGTTTGCGGACTTTCTGCCATTTTGAACCATAAACTCGATCAGGACGTCAATATGGTCAACGCAAGCATGATTGCTGAACAGATGGGCATAGTTGTCGAAGAGACCAAATCCACACAGTCTGACGCTTTTTCGAATGTCCTCACGCTCATCATTGAAGGCAAAGGTAAACGAAGACTGGTTGCCGGCACACTTTTTGAGGGTCAGCCACGTATCGTTCGATTGCGGGACTATATTATGGACTTCGTACCTGACGAGTATATGCTGCTGCTGAACTACGAAGACCGCCCTGGAATGATCGGCAAAATCGGCACCATCATGGGGCAGCATGATATTAATATCGCCTCCATGAACCTCGGTCGCAGTGTAAAAAAAGGTGAGGCAATGGTTATTCTGTCACTTGATTCACAGGTACCGCCACCGGTCGTCGATGAGCTGCAGGTTGCCACAGAAGCGACCTTCATCAAGGCTCTCAAAATGAGAGTCGGGGCCTGTTCCCGAAACTGCGGCTGCGGCGTATAGACTGCGTCCATGCAATTTCCACAGATAGATCCTGTTTTCCTCAGCATCGGCCCGCTCCATTTCAGGTGGTACGGGCTGATGTATGTCCTGTCCTTTGTCGCGACCTACTTCATAATCAGATCTGAATCCAGGCGTAAACAGCTTTCCCTGACAAGCGACGATGTTGCCGATCTGGTTTTTTATGGCGCAATGGGCGTAGTTCTTGGTGGGCGAATCGGTTACATTCTCTTTTACAACCTGGGCTTCTATCTGAGCAATCCGCTCAAACTCTTTGCCGTCTGGGAAGGTGGCATGTCGTTCCACGGCGGTTTTCTCGGAGTCATGCTGGCCTTTTGGTTATATGCAAGGCGTAAGAAGATTCCGTATCTGTCGCTGATTGATATGGCAGCTCTCTCGGCACCGGTCGGACTGGGACTGGGGAGAATTGGCAATTTTATTAATGGAGAGTTGTACGGCAGACCCACTGATGCAGGATGGGGCATGATTTTTCCCGGCAGTGACGGAGTGCCGCGACACCCGTCGCAACTCTATGAAGCATTTCTGGAAGGTTTTGTTCTGTTTCTGATTGTGTTCTTCGTTTCCAGGAGTTCAAAGGTGAACGGCGTCACAACCTGCGCCGCCATAGCTGGCTATGGACTGTTCCGCTTTATCGTAGAGTTTTATCGTCAGCCTGATGCCCAGATCGGGCTCTTCTTCGGTCTGTTTTCCAATGGGCAACTTCTAAGTTTGCCTATGTTCATTTTCGGTATCTTTGCTGCGGTTTTGCTAACCAGACGTCATTCAGTCAAATAGTTTTTACACTTATATTTCCATGAAATACTTAAGGATTGATATTGTCCTTTTTTAGGTTATACTCTGCATCCAAAATTCAACCTGGAGGTTTACTATTATGATCAGCAAAGAAATGGCCGAAACGCTTAACAAACAGATGAATATTGAACTGTTTTCCGCCCACATGTACCTCGTCATGTCGTCCTGTTGCAACGAACTTGGCCTTAAAGGTGCGGCCAACTGGTACTTTGTCCAGTATCGTGAAGAGATGATTCACGTCATTAAGTTTTATACCTATCTGACTGACCAGGGAGTTGTTATTTCGATTCCGGCCAGAAATGCTGTTCCATCCTCATATTCTTCGCTGCTTGAAATGGTAACAATGACTCTTGACCACGAGCAGATGATCACCTCCTGCATCAACAACCTGATTGAGCAGGCTGTTAAAGAAAAGGATCATGCAACCCAGATATTTCTGCAGTGGTTTGTGACAGAACAGATCGAAGAAGAAAATAATGACCGCGATCTTCTAGCCAAGCTTAAACTGGTCGGCGATAACGGCTATGGTCTTCTGATGATTGACAGAGAGATGGGACAGCGGGTTTTTGTTGCCCCGGCTGGTGCAGTTCTGGCTGTATAGACGATGACTACTAAGATTCGTTTCTGCGAACATAACAAGGGTAAAGGAAAAGTGGTTCGGCGACTGGAGGAAGAGTTTCCTGACCTGAACATAAAGGTGAAGAGCTGCGTCAAGCAGTGTGGCTGCTGCCGTGAACAGCCGGTGGCGGTTGTAGACAAGAAAAAAATCACCGGGAAAGATGGCGATGATTTATATGCGAAGATTTTAGAAATGATTCGTCAGTAGTAATATCTATAGGGTTGACAACCTAAACTACATCCTGCCGGAGCGAATGATTGCGTAAACAAGCCAGAGCCCTACAACCCCCGCTACTGAATACCCTATAAACGCAAACACCGGTAGATCCATAATTTTTGGACCTTTATCAGCCTGCATGCTTATCGAAGAACCGATGATAATAGCCGCCAGAATCATGCTTGTTGAAAGACGGTTGATTGAGCGGTCAAATTCGGCGGTAAACTTATCCAGACCACGATGTTCAAGGTCGATTTTAAACTTGTTGCGGTTGACGCGATTGATGATTTCTTTCAGGTCTCGGGGGATGTTGCGCGCTAGATTAAGATAGGAAACAATAACCTGGTTGATTTCTCGGGAAACCCTCCGTGGCGAAATTTTTTGTCGAATTTCCTTTACAATAAACGGTCGCAGATGGGCAACCATATCGAAGTTGGGGTCAAGCGCACGCCCCGACCCTTCGATCAGAACCAGCGACTTGGCCAGCAGCGTCAGATCAGGCTGTATTCTGATACTATACATGGTAATAATTTCAACGAACTCCATCAACATCCGCCCAACCTCAATCTCTTTGAGCGGCATTTCGTAGTAGCCATCCATAAAATTGGATAAATCCCGTTTAAGCGACCGACTATCCAGCGAGTCTGATACATCTCCGGCAAAAAGGAGCAGTGAGACGACCTCGTCCATGTCCCGTTTGACGATTGCAGTTAGTATATCGGCAAGAAATGTTTTAAGCCCTTCGTCCAGCCGTCCGACTATGCCGTAATCGAGGAGGCATATTACGTTATCAGGCAGGATTAAAATATTTCCCGGATGAAGATCACCATGGAAAAAACCATGCGTCAGCACCATTTCCAGGAACGAGTCTGCCCCGCGCCGGGCGATCAGTTTTCCGTCAAGTCCCTGCGCAAAAAGTGTATCCCTGTCAGATATCTTCACACCGGCTATATACTCCATAGTCAGGACAGCTTTGGAGGTTTGTTGCCAATATACCTTGGGAAAGTACATCCATGGAGTTTTTACAAAATTGTCTCTGAATTTTTCGATAGTGTGGGCTTCTCTGGAGAAATCCATCTCCCTGCGAATAGTTCGGGCAAATTCCCGCACGACAGCGACCGGGTCATAAAGCTCGCTGCCGGAAAAATACCGTTCAGCAAGAGAGGCAAGTGCCATCAGAGCACTTATATCTGCTTCTACCACAGCAACTATACCGGGGCGACGCAGCTTGATGACCACATCTTCACCGGTAATCAACCTGGCTCTGTGAACCTGGGCAATGGAAGCGGCGGCCAGCGGCTCTGGGTCAATTTCCGCAAAAAACTGCTCAACAGGGGCTCCCAGCTCTGCAGCTATCTGAGTCAGCGCCTCCTCAAACAGGAAGCTCGGTACACTGTCCTGCAGCTTTTCAAACTCCACCACAAAAGCGCGCGGCATGACATCCGGCCTGGTTGAGAGCAGTTGCCCCAATTTGACAAAGGTCGGTCCCAGCTCCTCCAGAGCAAGACGCATCCGCTCTGCAGCAGTAAGTCTGGCAATATCAGGCCTTTTTCGATCAAACAGCTTCTGGCTGCGTGCGACTACATCGGCAAGCCCGATCACCTCAAGCGCATGATCAAAACCGTAGGTGCTGAGTACGCGAACGATATTCAGGTAGCGCCTGATGCTGCGGATGTTCCGGTTTATCTTCAGAAATGGGAGCATCAATTAGTTACTGCTGCGCGATTCCAGTTCCTCTACCCGCTTGGCGAGTCGGTCATAATCGTCCCGGGAAACAAGCCCCAGGCGATCAACGACTTTCTGAACTTCATCCTCGGCGATAGCCTGAATCTTTGCCCTGCTCTCTTTTGCAAGGCTCTGGATCTTGTCAACAAACTGCTTCCCCTCATCTTCACTGATTTTGAAGCGATCTTTCATTTCTGCAACCAAATCTTCAGCCTTCTTCTGTGTCATCGCCGCAACTCCGATTGTCGTCATTACAGCCTTTTCAAGTAACTCCAGCATGGTATACCTCCCGTTTTTTTGTTGCGATCAGATGTTTGTCAATTACTCCCGCACCTTTCTGGCAATTTCAAAAAGTGCGATTCCTCCGGCAACCGAAGCATTCAACGAACTCACCCCGCCATACTGCGGGATCGACATTACCACATCACACTGTTTCCGCACCAACGGCCTGATTCCCTCCCCTTCGCAGCCAACGACCAGCACAACATTTCCTGAAAAATCGGTGCTATAGAGCGACTGCCTTGCTGCACAATCAAGACCAAAAACCCAGTAGCCAAGTTTTTTAAATTTTTCAAGCGTATGGGCAATATTTGTAACCATAGCAACCGGAACTGTCTCTACAGCACCTGCCGACGTTCTTTCAGCAGCAGCGGTAATCCCGCAGGCACGATCTCTGGGTATTACGACACCATCGACTCCGGCACAGGCGGCGGATCTGATCAGCGCACCAAGGTTGTGAGGATCCTGAATTGCATCGAGAACCAGAATAAATCCGGCTTTTCCAGACTGGCTGATCGAAGTCAACAGATCGTCAAAATCAGAATAGCGAAATGGTTCAACCTCCAGAGCGATGCCCTGGTGGTGCGATGACGCACACATTTTAGTGAGATCAACCTTATCCCGACGGTGAACGGCAACGCCCCGTTCTTCGGCCAACCTGATAATTTTTTCAACCCGATGATCGGTCGCACTGATCTGAACATAGAGGTTGAAGGCAGTGCGCGCTCCCTGAAGCGACTCCTTTACCGGATTGACTCCAAAAATCAATTCACCCTTCATAACGTGCTATCCGATATTTCGGCAGCAATCAATTCTGCTGCCTGAACAGGATCAGGTGCTTTGGCGATCGGGCGACCGATCACCAGATAGTCAGCACCACAATGTACCGCTTCCGAGGGTGTCATGATTCTTTTCTGATCATCTGCAGATGCGAAAGAAGGGCGTACCCCCGGAGTAACAATGAGAAAATCGGAGCCGCAAGCATCTCTGATCAGACCGATCTCAAGCGGAGAGGCAACCACACCATCCATACCAGATGCTTTTGCAAGCCGGGCAAGACGCAGCACCATTTCCTGAACAGAATATTCTATTCCCACCTGTCGCAACGTTTCAACTGTGGACGAAGTCAAGATGGTCACAGCCAGAAGCCGGGGACGTTCAGCGTCATTAAACTCCTTGTGTATGGCCGTCACGGCAGTTTCCATCATTTCTGCGCCACCCAGCGCATGCAGATTGGTAAACCGGACGCCAAGACGCGCAGCTTCAAGCATCGCATTCGCCACAGTGTTCGGGATATCGTGATATTTAAGATCAAGAAAAACCTCGCCACCATGCCTCTTGACAGCCTTGACCGCAGCCGGACCACAGGAAGTGAACAGTTCCTTGCCAACTTTGAACATGCCAACTTTATCAGCCAGCAACTCACTCCACCGGTCAATATCATCCAGACCATGTACGTCCAAAGCAAATATAATTTTTTTTCGTGCTTCTTCTAAAGTCATAGTGCCCTCATTTCATGAATTCTATTGCAGCCGCAATTATTCCATTCGCATCGATACCGACATCCTTGCGCAACTGAGCCTGACTCCCCTGCTCGACATAATAATCAGGAAGTCCAAGACGTCGCACTTTTACGTTATGAATATTGTTATTATTAAGCAGTTCCAAAACTGCACTGCCAAAGCCACCCTGCAAGGAATTTTCCTCTACAGTCATGATCATGCCGCTCTGAAGAGCAACTGTCAGTATCAGTTCTTTATCAAGCGGTTTAACAAAACGAGCGTTAATCACTCCGGCTGAAATGCCTTTTATTGCGAGTGCTTCTGCAGCCTGAAGCGCAGGGTAAACCGTTGCTCCAACAGCAATAATAGTCAGGTCTGTGCCGTAAATGAGCTGTTCACCCTTACCTATTTCAAAAATTTTAAGGTTTTGATCCAACGCTACGCCATAACCGGTGCCGCGCGGATAACGAAGCGCTGTCGGCATACCGGAATAAATGGCGGTCTTAAGCATATGGCGTAACTCGTTCTCATCCTTCGGAGCCATAATTGATATTCCCGGCAAATGCCGTAAATACGAAAGATCGAAAGCTCCATGATGAGTCGGGCCGTCATCTCCAACCAAGCCGGCACGATCCATGGCGATTGTTACCGGCAGATTCTGCAGGCAGACATCGTGAGAAACCTGATCGTAGGCGCGCTGCATGAAAGTGGAATATATGGCAACTACCGGCTTAAATCCCTCTGCAGCCATGCCTGCCGCAAATGTCATGGCATGCTGCTCGGCTATACCGACATCAAAAAAACGCTCAGGGAACCGCTGACTAAACGGGTTAAGTCCGGTTCCATCAGGCATGGCAGCAGTTATTGCAATAATTTTAGGATCTTCTGCCGCCAATTGTACCAAGGCATCACCAAATACATCAGTATATGATTTGATGTCCGGCTTGGGCGCTCCTTTTCCGGTGGCCACGTCAAAAGCACCCACGCCATGATATTTGGCAGGTGTCTCTTCAGCAGGTTTGTACCCTTTTCCTTTGGTTGTCATAACATGAACAAGCAGTGGACCATCAAGCTCGTTGATATTTTTGAATACATCAACCAACTGCTGCAGGTTGTGCCCGTCCAAAGGGCCGATATAATCGAAGCCAAGCGCTTCAAAGAGAGCGCTGGGCGTGAGAAATCCCTTCAATGAATTTTCCGCACGGCGGGCAAAATGCAGAATATCAGTGCCAATAGCCGGAATATGAGTAAGCAGCGTTTGTATCTCTTTTTTTAAATCGCGATAATTTCGTCCGGTCATTTTACGAGAAATAAAAGCAGAAAAAGCGCCAACATTTTTTGAAATCGACATTTCGTTGTCATTTAGTATGACAATCAGGTTCTTTTTTAGATGCCCAGCCTGATTCAGCGCCTCAAAAGCTATACCGCCGGTCAGAGAGCCATCACCGATAACCGATATGGAATGTTTTTTCCTTCCATCAATGCCAGCCGCAACAGCCATACCGAGACCCGCAGAGATCGAAGTTGAAGCATGGCCGACCCCGAACGCATCATGCTCTGACTCGCTCCGTTTTGGAAAGCCGGAAATACCTTTGTACTGGCGCTGAGTATGAAAGCGATCGCGCCGCCCGGTGAGAATCTTGTGAGTATAGGCCTGATGCCCGACATCCCATATAATGTTGTCTTTCGGTGAGTCGAAACAGTAGTGTAAAGCAATGGAGAGCTCAACCGTACCGAGATTTGAAGCGAGATGCCCACCGGTAGTGGAAACAGTTTTCAATAGTAAAGCACGAATCTCGCCGGCAAGCCCCGCCAGTTGTTCAGGTCTAAGTTTTTTCAGATCTGAAGGTGAATTTATATTTTCAAGCAGCATCGCCGTACTCCATTGGAAACTGACATAACAGTCAACTTTAAAAGAGCCGAAATACTAACATAGTACGCAATGCCTGTATATTTTTTTCCATTTTTAAGGCTGCAACACTTATATAAATCCCGTTAAACGTTCTAAAGCAGCTTGACAACTAACTGATACATACGCATAAATACGGCGACAGCATGATCGCTTTAAAAGACACTCACCAATTCAAATTACAGCTCAGGTGCCTCTAAATGCCACGACATTGTTTCCAATTTTGCCTGCTGATAACGCTAGTGTGCGGAAATCTGCAAAGCGCACAAGCTGTGCTGTGGCAATCATTGAAAGGAACTGAGCGATATAAAGTTGCTTATGACGAGCATTCCATCCGCATGAATCATCAGGGACGTTTTGAAGTATGGCTTCGGTTTTTACCAAGGAAAGAAACGATGCGAGTTTCGGCAGCAGCGAAGTACAAAGACAAACGCTATCAATCTCACCTCGAATTGCATGAAATTGACTGCAGCGAGCAGACCGCGCGGATGGGCTTGACTTATGTTTTAGGAAAATCAAGAGTCCGCCTGAAACAGCTTCATTTCACCTCACAGCTTGCACCGATTCTCCCAGGGTCACTTCTAGAAGATGCTGCCCAGCACATCTGCCCGGTTATGGATGAAGAGAGTGAAAGCGAAGGACAGGGTGATCCGGAGCCGGTGACACCAGAGACTCCTCCGCCCAGCAGCGATCAACTTCAGCAGATAGAGCGTTTAATAAACATTGCAGCTTCAAAAGAGGCAACTGTTGAAACCTGGAAAGAGCTTGGAAACCTCTATTTTGATACCAACCAGCCAGAGCTGGCGATCAAAGCATATGACATGGCACTAACCTTTCGACCTGATGACACAGACATCCTGAATGATCAGGGCGCCATGTATCGACAGATCGGCAATTTTATTAAAGCACTGGCAAACTTTGAGCGAGCGAGCTCCGCAGACTCGCAAAATCTTGAAAGCCTCTATAACAGCGCCCACGTCTACGCTTTCGACCTGAACGACATCCCAAAAGCACTTGTTATTTGGAAGCGGTATCTTGCACTGGAGTCTAAAAGTGAGGCTGCGCAACATGTGCAGTCGTTTATAGACCTGTATGGGAAGCATAAGAAATGATTTTGATAAAATTGGTTCAGTTTTTTACTAAAGTGTGGTACTCGTCTTCCCTAATATTCATCGATTAAATTTTGCGCCCGTAGCTCAGCTGGATAGAGTACCAGGCTTCGAACCTGGGTGTCGGCCGTTCGAATCGGTCCGGGCGTACCAATAAAAACAGTGGCTTACGATCAATGTCGTAGGTCGTTGCTCCGTTTTGCCCTCCAGTGACATTTATTCTATCACTCGCTTTTATGCAGTTCAAGGCTCCTACGGCTTAATATGTGCGTTCAGTCCTCCAAGTCAATTTCGATGCAGAAGCAGATCCTTCGTACCTCAGCATGACAAAATTTCAGGATGACAAAATTTGCAGCCCATACTGTGTTATGTCAACGGAATGGTGACATCACCCGATCTCGTAATTTCCCTTGATTTAGCACGGTTCCTTGTGCTATAAAACTCCGCTGTTTAATTCACACGCCTCGGTAGATCCGGTGGTGTCCCTAAAGGCAGTCAGATGTTTGGGATTCGGCGGGGCGGACGAAAAAACCAAAGGAGAAACAGGCATGTCAAGTATCAGTATGAAGGAACTGTTGGAAGCTGGCGTCCACTTCGGTCACCAGACAAAACGCTGGAACCCCAAGATGAAACCATACATTTTCGGGGCACGTAACGGCATCTACATCATCGATCTGCAGAAAACCGTGCGCTACTTCAAAACCGCATACAGCTTTGTCAAGGAATCCGCTCAGGATGGCTGCACTGTTCTGTTTGTCGGCACAAAAAAACAGGCTCAGGATTCTGTCGCCGATGAGGCGGTTCGCTGTGGAATGCACTATGTCAACCAGCGCTGGCTGGGTGGCATGTTGACTAACTTTACCACTGTCAAGCAGAGTATCGACCGTCTCAAAAAAATTGATGCCATGTTCGAAGATGGCACCATCGATGCCTACACAAAAAAGGAAGCTCTGCAGTTTACCCGCGATCGCGAAAAACTTCAAAAGACCCTGGGCGGCATTAAAACAATGACCAAACTTCCCGGCGTTATGTTTGTAATTGATCCAAAAAATGAAGAGATCGCCGTCCAGGAAGCCAACAAACTCGGTATTCCTGTTGTAGCCGTTGTTGACACGAATTGTGACCCTGACCCGATCGATTACGTCATTCCAGGCAACGATGACGCTATTCGCGCTATTCGTCTCCTTTCTGCAAAAATGGCCGATGCAATCATCGAAGGTGTTCAGGCACGCAGATATGCCTTGCAGAAGGACAACGAAGTAGCTGAAGAGTACGCACCGGAAGAGATTACTGCTCAAGAAGCCACTGCTGAAGCGGTCGCTGAATAATTCCAATTTCAAACAATTCCTGATACCCAGGACAGAGGAGGTTTAGTAATGGCTGTAACAGCGGCACAGATATCAGAATTAAGAAAATCAACCGGCGCAGGAATGCTGGATTGTAAAAAGGCTCTTGAACAGACAGAAGGCAATTTTGAGCAGGCTGTAGACTTTCTGCGCACAAAGGGGCTTGCTGCCGCTTCCAAAAAAGCGGGGCGTGTCGCCACGGAAGGGATGGTTGCCGCTGCGGTAACAGCAGAAGGCGATAAAGGGGTGTTGCTCGAAATCAACAGTGAAACGGATTTCGTAGCAAAAAACGAGATTTTCCAGAGTTTTGTAAAAGACATTGCCAACCACATACTGCAGACAAACCCTGCATCGGTTGAGGAGCTTTTTGCTCAATCCTACTGCGGCGACAGCAGCAAAACCATCCAAACCTTGTTAAATGAAGCCATTGCCGTTATCGGCGAAAATATGCAGATCCGTCGCTTCAGCAGTTTTGCGGTTCCGGGTGCCGGTGCAATCGGATCATACATTCACGCTGGCGGGAAAATAGGGGTTCTTGTTGAAGCGATATGCGACAACGCCGCTGCAGCCAAAGATCCTGTTTTTGCCACTTTTGTCAAAGATGTTGCGATGCATTCGGCTGCTGCCTCGCCACGATATGTCCAGCGAAGCGAAGTCGATGCGGATGTGCTTGAACGCGAGAAGGACATTTACCGCGCCAAGGCACGTGAGACTGGCAAACCTGAAAACATTATCGAAAAGATTATTGATGGCCAGGTCAACAAATTCTATGCAGAGATTTGTCTGCTTGAACAGCAGTTTGTGAAAGATACCGACAAAAGTATCATGCAATTGGCTGCCGAGACCGGTAAAGCACTCGGTACGACTATAACCATCACCCGTTTCACCAAATATGTGCTCGGAGAAGGGCTGGAAAAAAAAGAATCCGATTTTGCTGCCGAGGTGGCGGCTGCAGCCGGTCTTTAATCATTTTATCGAAGCCGGCCTGAAATGGCCGGCTTTTTTGTTATTAATTTTCGGAGGCGAAGTATGAGCAGGAAATCCTACACCAGGGTACTTTTGAAACTTTCCGGTGAGTCACTGGCTGGAGCTCAAGGCTACGGCATCGATGCGCAGACACTTAACAGCATTGCCGCCGAGATCAAAGAAGTTGTCGACAGCGGTGTGCAACTGTCACTCGTCATAGGTGGCGGCAATATTTTCCGAGGTCTGGCTGCCTCATCGAAAGGAATGGATCGGACAAGCGCAGACCACATGGGGATGTTAGCCACGGTAATCAACTCTCTTGCCATGCAGGATG
>Ga0247844_1005118_pt1 | contig 16988 bp, 13 predicted proteins | sample LaCtaG_FD_192421 | JGI IMG/M metagenome (GOLD analysis project Ga0247844, IMG submission 192421) | Freshwater microbial communities from meromictic Lake La Cruz, Castile-La Mancha, Spain - LaCruzMarch201714.5m_1 | ecosystem: Environmental > Aquatic > Freshwater > Lake | place: Spain: Castile-La... | reverse complement strand
TTGATATTGTTCAAAAATGCCCAATCAAAACCTCCAATATAAGGTTTTAATGCCTCAATACTATTTGTACCAAATGCATTGCTATATCCAAAAATTACCCATTCTACACTGACAACGCCTACCAAGACAAAAACTTGCATGAATACGTTCAATACGTTTTTTCTTCTTACTAAACCACCATAAAATAATGCTAAGCCTGGTATTGACATTAATAAAACTAATGCAGTAGCAACAATCATCCATGCTGTATCGCCACTGTCAACTGTAGGCGCAACGGCTGTTTGTGCTTGTAGCGCAAAGTTAGAAAGCGCTAGGAGTCCGGTTATTAAAAATATACTTTTTTTCATGTGTTTATAATTTTTATTTATTTGTCACATGGAACTCGCACATAAACATTCCCTTGTGTGAAAATATTTACTTGTCGTGCTCATTTCATATTCTATTTGTATTTTTAAAAAAATCGATTAATAAATTATTTGTTGTATAAAGCCTCTTGACCGGACTCTCTGTTTCTGATACGATAGGTTTCTTCTATTTCATAAACAAATATTTTACCATCGCCTGTTTCGCCTGTCCATGCTGCATCTAAAATGGCATTAACAGTATTTTCAACATTAATATCTCTTACAACGATTGAAATCATTCTACGTTGTATGTAGTTAGATTGGAATACCTGTCCTCTTACTACTTGTTCTTCAGTTGATTTACCTAATCCTGAAATGTCCCAATAAGAAAACCAATCGATACCAGCATTGTATAATGCCACTTTTGTTTCTTCGAATTTGGACTTGCGAATAACAGCTTCAATTTTTTTCATAATCTTTTAATTTTTGTTTGTTATTGTTTAGCTTTATTGTATGTGGAATTTCTATTGCTTTTTGTTTGAGCAAAATGTCATTGTATTCTCATAATACATATCAATATGATTGTTTATTTACTTAAATATTGATTTATTGTATTGATAGGACAAAAGTAATTTTTTTATTTATATAGTCAAACAAATTGTTATTGTTTTGTGTAAAAAATTTACATTTTTGTATATTCCCTTGAATAAACTAGACTTTAGTGTTGTTGTTTAGTCTAAATTAATATCGTTTGTTAAGTAGGTTGTAGAGTAGGTAGACCATTTCTCCCGAAATAGTCTACCAGAAACAATAAAACTAAAAAACACACGATTAATTCTCCAATCTCTCGTGTTTTCGGTTTTTGTTCAGACTCTACAAAATGCCTATTTGTTTGAATATGTATTACTTTTTTAATTAAACATGTGCATTATTCGCTTATAAAACACATGCTTAATTTTTCTATTATTACAATGTTACACCAAGTACCAAGTGAATTTGATCAGATGAATTTGAATAGATAGCTTGAACAGATACTGGAACACTTAGAGTTTCGCTAACTTTTACAGCTTTTGTTGCTTTTAACGAAAGATTACAAAGTGCTACACCTGTACCATTGCCAGAGGGAGTTGGTAGTGCAGAGTTTCCGTCATATTTCAGGTGGTAACCAACATTCATGTTACTCTCCCAAGGTGAAATACCTACTATAGGCAATATAGCTACATCACCAACATTGAAACCGTAGCTAGCTTCAATATAGGTAGAATACATTTGTTTTCCATTTGCATCTTTGTCTCTATCTCCAGCGAACATCGTATTTGCAACAATGTTGAAATTTGAAATTGAATAACCAAGAGTTCCTTCAAAATAGTGTCCTGAGCCAAAAGCATCTGTTGCTATGTAAGGTCTATTTTTTCCTGTCCACCAGTATTGAGTTAATCCCATTTTTACACCATTAATTGTGTAAAATAAACTTGCATCCACCTCTTTGTAACCAAGGTCATTAACTAAGCTTATATCGCTACTGCCCCAAAGTCCTGCAGTTAAACCACCGTAAGCAAGATTGATAGAAGGTTGAATACTTGCGCTAGCAAAGTAGACACCACGCCAGATGTATGAACTTACTAAATCTGCTCCAGTAGTAATTGTTACAGCAGGTGCTGAATCTTGAGCTTTAACACTTGTCATTGATAAAAATGCAATCGCACAGATTGCTAAAACTTTAATTGATTTCATAATTGTAATTTAAATTAAATAAATAGTTGTTTTTTAGTAATTGTTTTTTTGTTTGATCATTGTGAGATTGTATTTCAGTTTTCAAGAGGTCTGCAGCATACTTGTACTGTGAATAATATCTCAAATTGTTTTACTTTTTTCTATTTATAGTAGAGCAATGATTTCGGCAGAATGATGACATTTTGTTTTTTATAATTTCAATAGTATGTCATATTGTTTTTGTTATGATGCAAAATTAATCCATTTGTCAAGTTTTTGCAAGGAAATAGAACAACTAGTTACATTTATTTTTTTTAGGTTTCTAAATGATAGTATTTGTGCTTATATTGTGTTATAATTTTAATCAATTAGTTATTTTAACTTTAATATGATAGTTGATTCAATTCGATGGTTGATTTACAAATGTCAATAATCGACAAAATAATATCAATTTTGTGCATATTTTCATTTTTTGTTTTACAAAATGATATAAATACATCCCTAATGCTGACAAAATATTGTTTTTTTTTGAAATAGTGCTGGTTTTATTCTTGTTGTACTTTGAAAGGGATTAAATAAAAAAATGCACTTCACTAATTAAAGTGAAGTGCATTTCATTGCATTTTTATTGCGATTATACTCGAGGTTTACATACCATCCTCAATGTTCCAAACAAAGGCCCTGATACCCATTGTTTTTGAAGTGGCGTCCAGATCTTTCAAATCAGAAAGAATCCCTTTTACTTTTTCGTCTTCCACTATTGTAATAATCGAGGAATTGCTAGATGGCCAAGCATGTGTTCCATAATGTGGTTCACCTGTTTTGCTACCACGTCCCATTACTGTTTCCCAGCCAGTGAAGCCTCGTACATGATTGGTGGAAAGTAGAGTGACTATCTGGTCGTAAAAAGCTTGGTCGAATGCTATAAATATTGATTTCATTGTTTTGTAATTTTATTCTCAGTTCTCAAAATGGACTCTGAGATAGATTTGTTAGATAATATCCAATTGTTGCAGCACATTTTTAAATTGTACACAGCACATTTTAAGTAGGGAGAGTATTGTTAATAATCACTTTTTTCGTTGATACTTTTCAATAATGCGATTTTCTTCAGTTTACGGTGTTGACGTTTAACACCACTGGCAGCAAAAAGAGCATACAATGTTGGGATTATTAATAATGTAAGTAAGGTTGATACCGTAAGACCCCCAATAACAGTTATTGCCATTGGTTTCCACATCTCAGAACCTTCACCATTGCTCATTGCTAATGGCAACATTCCTAAAATAGCTGTTAAACTTGTCATTAATACTGGACGAAGACGAGATTTACCTCCTGTTACCACTGCTCTAATTATACCCATCCCTCTTTCGCGATTAAGATTGATATAATCCACCATTACAATACCGTTTTTTACAACAATACCTACAAGCATAATTACACCCACAAATGTCATAACATTAAATGTACTTCCGGTTATGAATAAAGCAAGTACTACTCCCGAAATTCCGAATGGAATTGAGAACATAATAATGAAAGGGTAGGTGAGGGACTCAAACTGTGATGCCATTACAATAAATACCATCATTATAATTATCAGAAGTAACATTCCTAAGTCTGAAAATGATTCTTGTTGGTCCTTAAATGAACCCGCTACAGTAGCATAAACATCCGATGGGATATTGATTTTTGATATTTCCTCATTTATGGAACTTACTGCTTTATCCAAAGTTGTTCCAGAAACTGTTGATGATACAGTTATTACCCTTTGTCTGTTTTTGCGTTCAATTGTTGGTGGTGTGTATCTTTCTACAACATTACCTAAATCTTTCAATCTAATTGCCTGACCTTGATTGTTATAAATCAATATGTTTTCCACAGCTTCCAATGATTGACGATATTGCGGAGCATAAGCCACCCTAATTTGGTACTCTTCGCCATCTTCTCTAAAAAGGGAAGCTGTCAGTCCATTGATTCTATTTCTCAGATAATTGGATGCTGTGCTAACATTTAATCCGTTCAATGCTAGTTTTTCTCTATCAAATTCAACCTGATATTCTGGTGTGTAATCCTCCCGGCTGACTTTTATATTTACCAATCCAGGTATTTTGGCTAGTTTTTTTGATAATTGTGATGCCACTTTGTCTGTTGCTACAAAGTCGTAGCCATATATTTCTACATCTAGTGTAGATTGACCTCCCATCATGCCCATTCCACCACCAGCAAGTACATTCGATTTTCGTATTTCGGGTACTTGTTTTATGTCATTTCTAATGCTGTCGCAAATTGCAAAAAGTGAAATCTTACGTTTATTGGCAGCACAAAGTCTGAATGAAAATGTACCAATATTACTTGCATTGGCATTAAATGATCCCCACATATTGGAACTACTTGCTTGTCCTACATTGTAATTGATCATTTCAATTTCGGGATATTTTTGTCTCCATTTTTTAGTCAGTTTTGCGCAGACTTCTTTGGATAGTTCCATTCTTGAACCCACGGGCATTTCTATTGTTGCTGCTATTCTTCCATTATCTTGCGATGGGAAGTTTTCTGTGCCAATTAATCCCATAATAGCAGGAATCAAACTCACAAAGAAAAAGATAGTAGCAATAACCATTACTGATTTTCTGTTTCTGGCTGCCCAGCTCACTATTTTTGCGTAATAATTATCCAAATTGTCCAATGCACGCTCAATAGGACCGTACACTAGTTCAAAAGTTTTGCTACGATGTGGGTTAAGTTTCAAAAGCTGTGCTGCCAACATAGGTGTTAGAGTGAGTGCACAAACCATTGATACTGTAATGATAATTGTTACCATCCACCCCAATTGCGCAAACATTACACCAGCCATTCCGGAAATTAATGTAAGTGGGAAAAATACTGCAATAATGGTTAAAGTAGATGCAATAATTGATACAGCTACCTCGTTTGTTCCATGTATAGCTGCGCTTTTTGGTCTGCTACCACGCTCAATATGAGTAGTTATGTTTTCGAGCACCACGATTGCATCATCCACCACCAAACCAATAGCCAATGACAATGAGCTGAGTGAAATGATATTTAACGTACCACCCGTGGAACCTAAGTAAATAAATGCCGCTATTAATGAAACTGGTATGGTAAGTATGATAATGATTGTAGCACGCCATCTACCTAGGAAAAACAACACAACCAACATTACAAAAAGTAGTGCATAAATTACAGTTTCGGTAAGCCCATTGATGGTTTGGATAATGCTCTCCGAGGTGTCAAAAACCATATCTAGTTTTACGTCTGAAGGAAGCGTTTTTTGAATATCGGGCAATACTTTTTGAATTTGTTGCGCTATTTGTACGGTGTTAGACCCCGATTGTTTTTGTACAATAATAGATGCTCCTTGAATTCCATTGGTGTAACTTTCCTGAACGCGCTCTTCTTGTTTGTCGTTGACTGTTGCTACATCTGATAAGTATACTGTTTTACCCGCTGATGTTCCAACAACAATTTTATTGAGTTCCTTGGGATCTCTAAACTCTCCTTGCACTCTAAGCGCATAGGTTTCGCTACCAATATCCATTGAACCTGCTGGAGTATTTACATTCTCCATGCGGATATATTGCGCTATAGATTCTATTGTTAGCCGATACGCTTCTAATTTTATGGGATCTACAAACACTTGAATTTCTCTTTGTGGTGCTCCAGTTATTGATACAGAGCCCACACCGTTGATACGTGCCAATGGGTTGGATACATTATCATCAAGTATCTTATACAATGCTGGTAAGCTTTGACTTGCAGTGGCTGAAATCATTACCACTGGAATCATATCTGTACTAAATTTGAAAATGATTGGATTACCTACTCCAGCAGGTAGGTAGGATTTAACCAAATCAAGTTTATTTCTGATATCATTAGTAACAACATTGATATCCAGTCCATAATCAAATTCTAAAGTGATGATAGATCTATTTTCTTTAGAAGTTGATTTAATACTTTTTAAATTAGAAACAGTATTCAATGAACTCTCCAATGGGCGGGTTACATTGGTTTCAATATCCGAAGCACTTGCACCATCATAGGTGGTCATTATCATGATTGAATTTGTCTCAATTTTTGGCAACAAATCAATCGGTAATTTTCTTAGCGAAAAAAGCCCAAGTATCATTACACCTATAAAAATAAGTGAAGTCATTACTGGTTTTTTTACAGAACTTTCGTATAAACTCATATTGTAATGTTTTTTTCAATTAGGTAATTTGTAATCGGTATAATTGTGCTAACAATTTATTACCAATACAATAAATTATTTTACTATGTTCACCTCTGCACCATCTACTAAACGAGACTGTCCCGAGACAACTACTTGCTCTCCATTTTTAAGTCCAGACAGTATTTCGTATTGCTTATCTACTCTGCGACCAAGTTCTACTTGAACGTATTGTACTTTTCCATTGTCATAAACATAAACATATTTCGCCCCAGATCCAGATTGTTTTACAATGGATTGGTCAGGTACAACAACATGTTTAGCACTTCCAAATTCCATAATTACGCGGGCAAACATACCAGGTCGAACTTTGTTATTATCGTTATTTAATTTAATTTCTACAGCAAAGGAGCGTGTTTTTTCGTCAATAGTAGGATAAATTAAGTTCACCTTGCCTTGAAATTTTTGATTTTGAAAAACATCAAATCGAATTTCAATTGGCATTCCAACTTTTACTTGCGAATAATATGATTCGGATACGTTGACAACAATTTTTACAGGATTAATTTCCATTACTGTTAGCACAGGTTGTTGACCAGAAAACATGTCACCATTATCATAATTTCTTGCAGTGATAATACCGCTAATTGGGCTTAGCAAAAAAGTGTTTTCGGATAAGTTTTTTTTGTTAGTCAGTGCAATGTCAAGTTGCAGTTTTGAGTTATCTAAATCTTGTTGAGATGCACCACCTACAGAAAAGAGTTCTTGAATACGTTTGTAGTTCCGTTTGTAATTTTCAATTTGTGTCTCTGAGTTAGACAGATTTGCCACATCCATTTGCACCAACTTTTGTCCTTTGGAAACTTTTTCACCCACTTCCACAAGAATTTCTCTAATTCTACCAGGGGCAGAAGGAGCAATGCTGTTTTTTACTTGAGGCTGTACAGTGGCTGTAAACTCACAAGTTTGCTCAATGTTTTGTTCTACTACCTCTTGTATTTTCACACTTGGTATTTCCACAATTACTTTGGTTTCCTTACTTTTTTGGTTATTGCAAGATATTAGACCAACTACTAAAATGAAGAATACTAAACCTTTTTCTTTGAATAATTTCATAATTATATTTTTTTTGTTTTTAAACTTATTTTATTTTTCAGTACCTAATAATTTTTCTAGGTCAGCTTTTGCCGATAGATAATCAAAAATGGATTGGTTATATTGTAGACCAGCTTGAATACTAGCGAGTTCTGAGTTTGTAAAATCCAAATATGTACCAGCACCCACCTCATATAATTTACGCGAAATAGTTACAGCTTTTTCAGCTTGACGCATTCCTAATTTATTGGACTCAATTTTTTCTATTGCCTTTTTAATATTATCTAAACATGTCATAGTTTGAAACTCTAAATTATGGATCAGTGCTTTGCGTTGATCTCTCATTTCATCCAATTGAATTTCCAATTGTTTTTGTTTGTAAAGCCTTGCACCACCTTGATACAGAGGAACCGAAAGATTGAGGGCTACAGTAGAATTTGGAAACCAGTTGTAATTTTTTACAGTCACCTCATCGTCGGCCATGGTCATATATTGATAATTAAAGCTTGCCGAAAGTGTCGGCCACCAAGATGATTTTTGTACTTTTAATGCATGTGATAATTGTTTTGATTTTATGTCAAATTGATATAAATCAGTGTTTTTTTGCAAAGTAGAATTTGTGATTGATAATTCATCGCCAAGCATTCTAGCTTCAAAATCGGACAAACTTCCTTCAATGTTAAATACCACATTCATGTCCATACCCATTAGCATTTTCAATTGTAATTTACTCATGTTTACCCCACTTTGTGCCGAAACTACACTGCTACTCACATTTCTAACTTGCACGTCGGCACGTAACCATTCAAATTCAGAAACAGTACCTTGAGTATATTTGTTTTTTACAATTCGAGCATTTTCCACGGTATTATTGTAGCTTTTTTTAATCACATTGTAGGAATCTTGTGCCATCAATACCATGTAGTAAGCTTTTGTAACCTGATTTATCAGGGAAAGTTTTGACGAACGAGCATTTTCCAATGTCATTTGTATGTCTAAATCGGACATCTCTAGTGAGGCCCACAAGGTTGGAGCAATAATAGGCAATGTAGCTGAAATTCCTGCAACATAAGTATTGTCTTGTCCAACTTCAAAACCATCTGGGTTGGATGGAAATCCAGGCATGGAGAAAAACATTTTTTGCTTTGCTAATGCTCTTTGATAGCTGGTTGATGCAGAGATGTTAGGCCTTAACGCAGCAAATTTCTCTTTTTTTGAATAATCAACTCTAAGAATTTCTTTGTCGGCAACTTTAATAGTAGGACTTTCACTTAGAGCTATTTGCAATGCTTTGGGCAGTGAAATTACAAGCGTGTCCTGTGCTTTAAGGCTGAACATTGTGCCCAGACAAATAACCAGAAGTGTTGGTTTGATTTTGTTAATAATTTTTTCTGTATTCATATCTACTTTTTTAGTTGTCTATATTGTATTTTAAGTTTACTTATTTTGCCATTTTATGGTCATTCATGTATTGCAAGCCTTTTTCATTTGCAATAAAATGTACAATCAAATCTATGAAAAATTCTAAAAGCCTTTTTTTAGTATATTTATTCGTAGTTTCCTTCAGTTGTTCAAAGGTGTTTTTTATTTGAATGGAATGAAAGTGTGACAGTAATTCTACGTCAATATCCTGGCGGTAGAAACCCTCATCAATACCTTGTTTTAAGTTTAATTCAAAGCCAATTCTTGTATTCTCTCTATTTATGTCTTCGTGTTTTTTAAAAATCTTTGGGTAGTATTTTTCTAAATCGTGGCAAATAAACTGTGATTCATTTTCCATTGATTTACGTATTTCATTAATAATAATTATCAATGACTCTATTGCATTTTTATTTTTTAAAAGTTTTTCATACTTCTCTATTTGTTGTTTTTTTTGAAATGTAATTACTGCATCTACTAACTCTTCTTTTTGCGTAAAATGGTTGTAAAATGTTTTTTTAGAAATTCGTAGTTCTTTGCATACATCATCTATTGTCACACTTCTTAAACCATATTGTTCAAAGAGGTAGTTTGCTTTCTGAACAATTAATTCATTTATCATCTTCTATTTGTGTTAAAAATATTTACAGCAAAAATACAATTTTCATGCCAGTTTTAGATGATATTACTGTTAAATTTTAGTTTTTGCTGTATGTGTTTGTCAATTAGTTATTTGTGTTTGGTGCTTGGAAACTATTTTTGATTTAAAGTTTCTTAGTTTCCCTTTTAAAACAAAAAAAGCCTTGAAATTGTTTTTCAAGGCTTTTGATATTTAATATTTTAACTGCGGAACAACTTTTCGAATAGCGTTTTCTTTATTGGAATTTCTTGTTGATGATATCTTTTTGAACCATATCCATATCCATATCCAGTGTTTTCGTCAGTGCCATTCAGAATGATACTCATATTATTTAATTTCTTGGAATCATAAACATCGTTAATGAGTTCACAAAGATCACGTGATGTATAATCTTGTCTTGTGATATAAATTGTACTGTCGGTAATTCGGTTTAATAAGAACGTATCCGAAACAAGACCAATTGGAGCCGAATCCAGAATAATATAATCATACTCTTTTTTGAGTTCTGCTATTAACTGATCCAATCTAGGGCTCATTAAAAGCTCTGCGGGGTTCGGTGGTATAGGTCCAGCAGGGATTACATTAAGGTATGGGTGAAAACCTGATGGAATTACAATATCCTTTATTTCATGATCAGGGTCAGATAAATATAGCGATACACCTTTGGCTTTGGAAATATGCATATATTCACCCAGCATTGGGTTACGAATATCTAGTCCAATGAGTACCACTTTTTTCTTCATCAATGCCAATGACATGGCCATATTGATAGAAACAAATGATTTTCCTTCGCCAGATATACTTGAAGTAATCAAAATTACAGGTGATTTTTTGCCAGTTAGAATAAATTGAAGATTTGTTCTAATCAACCTAAACATTTCTACAATGATAGTTGACTTACCCTCTTCTACCACAATATGATCATCTGTTTTATTTAAAATAACTGAGCCCAAGAATGGCGGATTGGTTACGTATTTTAATAAATCTTTTTTGCTAGATATTTTATCATTAAGAATACTCAAAACATAAATGATCACAATAGGCAGTAAACAGCCTAGCATGAAGGCAAAAAGGTAGATAGTAGTCTTTTTTGTAGTTGGTGTAAGTGCTGTATATGCAGCATCTATTGTTTTTGCAGAAGGAACCGTAATGGCCAAACTCAAAGCGTTCTCTTCTCTTTTTTGCAAAAGGAATAAGTATAACTTTTGTTTGATTTCTTGTTGTCGCTTAATCTCAATATATTTTCTTTCTTGAGTAGGAACATCTTTAATTTTGGAAGCAAATTGTGCATCTTTGCTTAAAATGTCATTTTTTGAAATTTTCAAGCCATCTTTTATACTACCAATACTCACAATAATACTTTGGCGCAACTCTTTTAATTGTTGTTCCATTTGTGTAATTACTGGATTTCTGGCATTTGTAGTACGCATTATTTTCATGCGTTCTAGTAATGCTTTGTTGTAATCTTGCATCAAATCTAGTAATGATTCATCTTTGATACCAAGATTGGCAGGTACTAAATTGTATTGATTTTTGATATCTTTTACTGAGGTTTCGATAAAACCTACTAGGTTCAATTGAGTTTCAATTTCGGCAAGTTTTTTATCGTATTCGCTTGATGATTTCAAGAAAATTTCTGCTTCCGAAGTGATGTCTGTTAGCTTGTTTTGTTTTTTGTAGTTTTCTACATCCATCTCTACCTCAAGAAGTTCGCCTCCAATAAGTTTTAATCTTTCTTCTACAAAGTCAGAAGAATTTTGTGCTATTAGGTTTTTATCTATTACAGCGTCAAGATTGTAAAGTTCTACTAATTTGTTTAGTATAACCTCTGATTTTTTAGGGCAGGCAGATATGGTATTTATTGAAATGGCATTAGATTTTTTATTTACAGAGGCAACCTTAATTTGTGTGCAATAATCCAGTGCTAAATTTTTTCTTGGATGTGTCACTATTAAGAATGAATCACCCACTTTTGTTGGACGTACTTGCGTAAGTTTAAAATGACCAAGCGGTGTGTTAATAAATTGATTTAAATCAGATACTATGTATTCAGCTTTTGTTTTTAATACGTTAAAGCGTATTTTGTAGCCATTATCTGTTCGAGTAATTTTAAAAACTACTGCATTTTTAGTGGTATCATTAAACAGTACTGGTGTTTGGAGTTTGAAAGACGATACTGGGTATTCTTCCATATATTTCAAACCACGCTTAGCAAAATATTCTGTTTCAATATTTAGTGTTCTAATGACATTTTGCATAATAGTTTTGGAGGTCATCAGTTGAATTTCGTCCTCTACTTCTTTTGAGCTTCCGCCTCCACCAACGCCTAAACCATCAAGCATGGATAAATCCAATAATCCGCCCCCTTTTGAATCTTTACGAAGCATAATTGATGTTTGAACTTGAAATTTTTCTGGCGTAATAGCCAAATATAAGTATGCAAGTCCCCCAAAAACAGCAACAGAAATTACAAACCAATACCATTTATGCAAATACATCATTAAGATTTCTTTAATGTCTATTTGATCTGTATTATTTAGATTTGCTTTTTGAATATAATTCTCCATACTTTCTTAATTTTTGCTTTTGTTTTTTTGATTTGAAAATTTCAAGATAGAATGGCTTTAACTATCGTAAAATTGATATTAATAATGTTATAGAGGTAGCTAATGTATTTACTGCGGATAAATATAGGCTAATATTTTGTGAACCAATAGATTTTACATTGTTGGGTTCTACATAAACAATATCGTTTTGTTGCAAGTAAAAGTAAGGGGATGTGAAAATTTGGCTACTGTTTAGGTTGAGTCTTGCAAATTCAAGTTTACCGTTATTTTCTCTCGTAATCAAAACATTATTTCTAATGCCATATACTGTCATATCTCCAGCTAATCCAAGTGCATCTAAAATAGTAACTCTTTCATTGTCAATTGCATATTGTCCTGGTTTAGCTACTTCGCCAAGTACAGTAATTCGGTAGTTCAGGAATTGAATACTTACAATAGCACTTTTTAGGTATGGTGTTAATTCATCGCTAATTAGTTTTATTGCTTGGGATTTTGATAATCCAGCCAATTTTAAAGTTCCAATAACTGGAAAATTAATGTTCCCTTTTACATCTACAAGATATGATTGAAGTGATGGGGCAGCATATAGTTGATCTGAACCAGGTGATGCGTATGAAGCTAGTGGCAAATTAAACGGCGCTACTGCTAAGGGGTCTAGACCTGTAACAGTAATTGAAAGCATATCGCCTGGGCAAATTCGGGCTTCATGGCCTGTAATGTAGGATTTGTTGATGATTTCGGCAGTACTTGCATTAATTCCATTGAAATATGCAATGTCTTTTTGTGATGAACAGCCTACAAAGATAAAAACGAGAGATAATAGCGTGAATAATTTAACTTCTTTCATTTTATTAATAATCATTAGATTTCATTTTTGAAATAAAAATCTATAGTCTTTTATAAACAAATTAATATTTTTTCCTTAACTCATTATGAAGTGACAAAAGTACTTAAAAATGGAATAATACGCAAGTATAATAATATTTTATTCGGATACATTATGTTTATCTGTCTGAAAATTTAGAGTCAATATCTTCAATTTATTTTTTAATTATGGTTATTTATCCTATTAATGTGTGTTTTATGTGTTTCATAGTTGTGAAAAAACTGCTATCTTTGTGTACAATTCTATTTTGAGTGTTTTGTTTATTTATATGTTTGATTTGTAGTGTTTTGTATTCTATCTAGCTGTTTAATGTTTCATTTATTTGAAATTATTAATTTGTAAGTTGGCTACAATATTTATAAATATACTTTTTTACTTTGATTGCATTTGGATTAATAATTGTTTATTTTATATTGCTATCAATAAATAATTATTTATGTAGATCGTTTTTTTTTTTGCTTTTTACTAATTCATTTTTTTTGCGAGGAATTTGTTTTTTTTAGCTTAACACACAATATATCATGTCGAACAACAGTTTAGTGTCAATTTCGGATTATAGTAAAAGTGAAATTTTAAGTATTTTGGATTCTGCGGCATCGTTCGAAAAAAATCCTAATCAGAAATTATTAAACGGAAAAGTTATTGCAACCTTATTTTTTGAGCCGTCAACGCGAACGCGATTAAGCTTTGAAACAGCTGTAGTAAGGTTGGGAGGTTCAATTATTGGTTTCTCGGATGCTACTACAAGCAGTTCTGCAAAGGGAGAAACACTTAAAGATACCATACACATGGTGAGTTGCTATGCTGATGCAATAGTAATGAGACATCCATTGGAAGGTGCTGCTAGGTTTGCCGCAGAGATATCACCCGCACCTATTATTAACGCAGGCGATGGGGCTAATCAACACCCTTCACAAACTTTACTGGATTTGTATTCTATTCTTAAAACTCAGGGTACACTAGAGAATTTAAACATATGTTTGGTGGGTGATTTAAAATATGGTCGAACCATACATTCGTTAATAATAGCCATGTCGCACTTTAATCCCACCTTTCATTTCATTGCTCCAAATGAGTTAAAAGTGCCCGATGAGTATAAAATTTTGTGCAAAAGGAATAACATTAAATTTACAGAATCGGCAGAATTGACTGATAATTTTAATAATGAGGATATTCTATATATGACGCGTGTGCAAAAAGAGCGTTTTAGAGATTTGATGGAATATGAACGAGTGAAAAATGTTTATACGCTGAAAAACAATATGTTGGAAAATACGAAATCCAATTTGAAGATTTTGCACCCACTACCTCGCGTTACCGAAATAGATCCCGATGTTGATAGTAATGAAAAGGCATATTATTTTAATCAGGCTCAAAATGGACTTTATGTTAGACAAGCCATTTTAAGTAAGGTGCTTTTGTTGGATAAGTAGTTTTTCTATATTTGGTTAACAAAATATTTCAGTACGTAATTATATGGAGAAGAAATTAATCGTTGCAGCACTTTGCAACGGCACAGTAATAGATCACATTCCACCTGAAAAATTATTTAAGGTGATATCTATTTTACATCTAGAAAATGTAAGTAACTTGATTACGATAGGTAATAATTTGGAGAGTACGAAGATACCCAAAAAAGGAATTGTGAAAATTTCAGATCGTTTTTTTGAGGAGGCGGAGACAAACAAAATTGCACTAATTGCCCCAAATGCTAATATTAGTATTATCAAAAATTTTGTGGTTGTAGAAAAAAGGGTTTTGACTTTGCCAAATGAGATAAAGGATATTATTCATTGTGCAAATCCAAATTGTATTACAAATAACCAACCTGTATCTACAAAATTCAAGGTGTGTAATGCCGAAGAGGAGGTGGTAGTAAAATGTCACTATTGCGAACGCGAGTTTACAAGAGATGAGGTGAAAATTAAATAATTTAGTTGATAAAATGAATAATATTTCAAATAATAATTTGCAAATTGAGGATGGAATTGCCGATCAAAGTCATGAAAGTTGGAAGCCAGGTACATTGATTTATCCATTACCAGCAGTTTTAATTTCATGTGGTAGTAATCCCGAAGAGCATAATTTGATTACAATTAGTTGGGTGGGTACTATTTGCACCAATCCGCCAATGTGCTATATTTCTGTAAGGCCAGAGCGACATTCATATGGAATAATTAAGAAAAATATGGAGTTTGTTATTAATTTAACGAATGAAGATATGGCACATGCTACTGATTGGTGTGGGGTGAAAAGTGGAAAAGATTTTAATAAGTTTGAAGAAATGAATTTGACCGTAGCAGCAGGTGAATGTGTTTCGGCACCAATTATTAAGGAATCGCCACTGTGTATAGAATGTAAGGTCAAAGATATCATTCCTTTAGGATCACACGACATGTTTATTGCAGAGGTAGTAAATGTACAAGCAAATAAGAAATATATTGATGTGGAAACAGGCGAGTTTAAATTATCTGATGCCAAATTAATAGCATATTCTCATGGTCATTATTATAAATTAGGAGAAGAAATAGGCAAATTTGGTTGGACAGTACAAAAGAAAAAATAAATAAAGTGAATAATAACTAGTTTAATGTTTTAAATTTGGAACAAAGCATTAAATTGAAAAAAGAAGAAAATGAAACGAGATCAAGAGATTTTTGACATCATTAAACGCGAAAAAGAGCGTCAAATGAAAGGAATAGAGTTGATAGCTTCAGAGAATTTTGTGAGCGATCAAGTGATGGAAGCCATGGGTTCTGTACTAACAAATAAATATGCTGAGGGTTATCCTGGTAAACGTTATTATGGTGGTTGCGAGGTGGTTGACGAAAGTGAACAAATTGCAATTGATAGATTAAAAGAAATATTTGGTGCAGAATGGGCCAATGTGCAACCTCACTCTGGTGCTCAAGCAAATGCAGCAGTATTTTTAGCTTGTATGGATGCTGGTGATAAATTTTTAGGATTGAATTTATCGCACGGTGGTCACTTGTCTCACGGATCACTAGTAAACAGTTCGGGTATTTTGTACAAACCATGCGAATATAATGTAAAAGAAGACACTGGTCGTGTAGATTATGATCAAATGGAAGAAGTAGCTTTGCGTGAAAAACCAAAAGTGATTGTTGGTGGTGGATCTGCTTATTCACGTGAATGGGATTATAAAAGAATGCGTGAGATTGCCGATAAAGTTGGTGCAATTTTGATGATTGATATGGCGCATCCTGCTGGATTAATAGCTGCTGGATTATTGGAAAATCCTTTGAAATGGGCGCATATTGTAACTTCTACAACGCACAAAACATTGCGTGGTCCACGTGGAGGAATCATTTTATTAGGAAAAGATTTTCCAAATCCTTGGGGTAAAACTACACCAAAAGGTGAAGTGAAAATGATGTCGGCATTGCTAGATTCTGCCGTTTTTCCAGGAATACAAGGTGGTCCTTTGGAGCATGTGATTGCTGCTAAAGCGGTTGCTTTTGGCGAATGTTTGCAGCCAGAATATAAAGTTTATCAAACTCAAGTGAAAAAGAATGCAGCTGCACTTGCAGACGCTTTAATTTCTCGTGGATTTACGATCATTTCTGGCGGAACTGATAATCACTCTATGTTGGTAGATTTACGTTCAAAATTCCCTGAATTAACAGGTAAAGTGGCAGAAAAAGCTTTGGAAAAAGCTGATATCACTGTAAATAAAAACATGGTACCATTTGATAGCCGTTCTGCTTTCCAAACTTCTGGAATTCGTTTGGGAACGCCTGCTATTACTAGTCGTGGAACAAACGAAGATTTAATGGTGGAAATTGCTGAAATGATTGAGACAGTACTTTCAAACGTAGAAAATGAAGTTGTTATTAACTCAGTGAAAGAAAGAGTGAACAAAACTATGGAGAAATATCCATTGTTTGCATATTGATATTATTTTTTAATTGTACAGTAAACACGATAAATATTGAAACATATTCAATGCTTATCGTGTTTATTGTATAAAAATTTAAATTAAGAATAAATGAACGCATTAACAAAAACTGATTTCCATTTTGATGGACAAACTACTGTGTATAATGGCAAGGTGCGCGATGTATATACCGTAAAAAATGACTTATTGGTAATGATAGCTACCGATAGAATTTCG
>Ga0247844_1005115_pt1 | contig 16992 bp, 15 predicted proteins | sample LaCtaG_FD_192421 | JGI IMG/M metagenome (GOLD analysis project Ga0247844, IMG submission 192421) | Freshwater microbial communities from meromictic Lake La Cruz, Castile-La Mancha, Spain - LaCruzMarch201714.5m_1 | ecosystem: Environmental > Aquatic > Freshwater > Lake | place: Spain: Castile-La... | reverse complement strand
TCGCCTTCCACTAAAACAGTTTCGCCTATATCAGTTGTGATTTCAATTTTTACTTTTGCCATAATTGTGATTTTGGAAACAAAAATAACAGGACAAAAGGGTTAACACACAAAATATTACAGCGGGATTTTTTTTAAAATTTTCGAAAATAATTTCAACTGCGCAAAAAGGCTGCGCACTTAGGGCTAACATTTGTATCATCAAAGCACAAAACAAATGAACAGTCATGAAATTTAATTTTTACAACCGCAACCAAACCGAAACGCTAAACCATGAAGGAGCAAAGCGTTTCGGTTGACGCCCGAAATGGAATTGTATTCGTCCGTAGCAACGACTATGTTGAGCGATATCTCCTACGAAAAAGCAGACGAACGTTTAGCACGTATCAAAGCGTTGATTGCGAAAGTCAATCCCGTGTTTGCCGCAAAATTGGCGGTCTATGTTCGGGAACAAATGTACTTGCGTACCGCTCCTGTGGTGTTGGTCAATGAATTGGCTAAAATCCACAATGGTGACGATTTGGTCAGCAAAGCGGTAGAAAAAGTAGTAAAGCGTCCTGATGAAATCACCGAGTTGTTGGCCTATTATCAAGTACACAACCAACGTAAGGAAACAAAGAAACTGAACCGTTTGTCAAAACAAGTCCAAAAAGGGTTGGCATCGGCCTTTAACAAATTTGACGAATATCAATTTGCCAAATATGACCGTGCAGCTCAGGTGACGCTCCGCGATGCGCTGTTTTTGGTACACCCTAAAGCGAAAGACGAAGCCCAACAAACTGTGTTCAACAAAATTGTCAATGATCAATTAGCTATTCCCTATACGTGGGAAACCGAGCTTTCGGCCTTGGGACAAACCCAATTTGCCACTGAAGTCCTGAAAGCAGCAGCGCAAAAAGCCAAATGGGAAGAATTGATTGACAGTGGAAAGATGGGGTATATGGCTACGCTGCGTAACTTGCGTAATATCTTGGAAGCCAACGTCAGTGCGGCTCACATCGAAAAAGTAGGTGCGTATTTGTCCAACGAAAAAGCGGTTCAAAACGCCAAACAATTGCCTTTTCGGTTTTTGGCAGCCTACCGAGAGTTGAAAGAGTTACCATCTGGATATGGTCCCATGCTACTCGAAGCGCTGGAGTCTGCACTGAAAGCGAGCGTTGTTAATCTACGTGGTTTTGAGTCTGCTACAAAAGTCGTTATTGCCTGCGACGTATCGGGTTCGATGCAAAAAGCGGTTTCTGCCAAAAGCAAAATAATGTTGTACGACATTGGGTTGTTGATGGGAATGTTGCTGCAATCTAAATGCAAAAACGTGCTGAGCGGGATGTTTGGAGATACGTGGAAAACCGTGGGTTTGCCGGGTCGTAACATCTTAGCTAATGTAGATGCTTTTTACGAACGTGAAGGAGAAGTAGGCTATTCCACCAACGGATTCAAAGTGTTGCAGGATTTGATTGCGCGCCGTTATATCGCCGATAAGGTCATGCTATTTACGGACACGCAGCTATGGGACAGTGCATCTCATAATAAATCCGGAGCCAACACGCTGAGTACCCAATGGAAAATGTACAAACAAATCGCGCCCGATGCCAAACTGTATTTGTTTGATTTGGCAGGTTACGGACAGGCACCTTTGCGGGTAGAGGACAACGATGTGTTTTTAATTGCGGGTTGGTCTGACAAGATTTTCGACGTCTTGCAGGCGTTGGAAGACAGACAGAGCGCACTTGAAAAAGTAATGAAAGTTGATTTATAACCGGAAGCGGTGGTCAGACGTACAGCGTTTGGCCACTTACAAAACATAAAACAGGACTCAATCCGCTTGTTACTCTTGTTTTAAACTAATGGCAGGTGCCGTAAAACAGCGTTACTTCGTTTTCCCAACCTATGGTCGCTGTTTGCTTATTGCCTTGCTAAATATCTTACCCCAACGGGTGTCGTTGTTTAGGGTTACTTCGGGCGTCGGGGACGGTCGGCCGCTGCCGTTCGAATCTTCCTTTCTTCTTAGGAAGGAATAGCTCAGTCGGTAGAGCACTAAAAACACCCTTTTCGCTTGTTACCCCGTTGGGTTAAAGTTTAAAAAATTATATTGTCATCAATTCTTTAGAAAAATCTTACCCCAACGGGTGTCGTAGAAAAGGGTTACTTCGAATTTTAATCGGACGGTCGTGGGTTCGACTCCTATTTCTGTAGAAATACAGAATAGCTCAGTGGTAGAGCACCATGTGCCTTTTTCGTTTGTTACCCCGTTGGATTAAAGTTTAAAAAATTATATTGAATTTGATTTTTTGTGAAAAATATTCCCAACGGGTGTCGTAGAAAAGGGTTACTTCGATTGAGGTTCGGGTGGTCGCGGGTTCGAGCCCCGCTTCTGTAGAGATGTAGAATAGCTCAGTTGGTCAGAGCGCCAAAACGTACTCTTTTCGCCTGTTACCCCGTTGGGATTTTATTTTACGTCCGCATCGGCGGTCCGAGTTAACTAATAAACAAGACTTGCCAAGTTTTTCAGCATACCTGACTTAAACTTGGCAAGTCTAACTGAAACGATGAATATCTCCGCTTTACAACAACTCATTGCCGACGATTACATCAAGGTACAAAAGCACCCGACGGCACCGTTGTACATTTACAACTATACCCCAAAAGCCCAATACGACCGAGTTTGGAACGAACTTACGCTGGCGTGCCGAGGCTTGATTTTGGATGAACAATATAATGTGGTAGCCCGTCCTTTTGGAAAATTTTTCAACTTGGGCGAAATGGAAAACCAAGTCATTCCCAACGAGCCTTTTGAAGTGTTTGAAAAGCTTGATGGGTCTCTGGGAATCCTGTATTGGCATGAGGATAAACCATTTATCGCTTCGCGCGGATCGTTTTCGAGTGAACAGGCGCTGATGGCTACGGAGCTATTGCATACCCAATATGCCCACGTTATTCCGAATTTAGATCCGACCAAAACGTATTTATTTGAAATCATTTATCCCGAAAACCGTATTGTGGTCGATTACGGTGCCGAGCGAAAATTGGTCTTTTTAGCCGTTATTGATACCCAAACGGGAATTGACATTGTAGAGACGCAAAATTTTCGGTCCGCCGCCGCGCAGTCCGCCGCCGCGGCGTCTCTACGAGTAGATGGTTTTGACATTGTTAAACGCTATGACGGCCTGAATGATTTACATTTGTTGAAAACCTTGGAGGAAGAAAACAAAGAAGGATTTGTGGTGCGTTTTCAGAGCGGCTATCGTTTGAAAGTCAAATTTGAAGAGTACCAGCGCATCCACCGCATTGTGACGGGTGTATCCAACGTCAGCATTTGGGAGTATTTGAAAGCGGGACAGGACTTAACGCCGATTTTGGAAAAAGTCCCCGATGAATTTTATGAGTGGGTGAAAGAAACCCATGCGCAGCTTTTGGTGCAATTTGCGGAAATTGAAGCGATTTGTAAGACTGATTTTCGAATTTTAGAGACGCGCAAAGACACGGCGCTGTATTTTCAAACCTGTCGCTATCCGGCGGTTTTATTCAAAATGTTTGACCAAAAGCCCTACGACGAAGTGATTTGGAAGCAACTGCGGCCAGTATTTCAGAAGCCGTTTGCCAATTACGATGTATAAAAAATGAAAAAAGTAATCTTACTGCGCGGCTTGCCCGCCAGTGGTAAATCCACCCTTGCCCGACAACTGTTGGATGAGAACAAGGGCATGTACAAACGGCTGAACAAGGACGAATTGCGCGCCATGCTCGACAACAGCGAGCATTCCAAACACAACGAAAAATTTGTGGAGCGTGTTCGCGATTTGATGCTTTTGGAAGCCCTACGCGATGGAAAACACGTCATCATTGACGATACCAACTTATCAGACCGTCCCGTCGAGCGCATTCGTCAGGTGGTGGAAAAGTACACTAAAAGTACGGGTGAGCAGGTAAAAATAGAGATTCGGGAAATGACGGCTACGTTGGAGGAAAGTCTGGCGCGGGATGAAGTGCGCGAGAAAAAAGTGGGGCGCGATGTCATCATGCGAATGTACAAAACCCACGTGTTGGGCGATGAGCGCGGCCCGCATTATCAGCCGCAGGATACGACGCTGCCGCCCGCTATCCTGTGCGATTTGGACGGAACCTTGGCTATTTTACGTCGCAGTCCTTACGATGCTATGTCGTGCGAGCGCGACGATTTGAACGAGCCCATTGCCCAAATTGTCAAGAACTATCATGCCTTAGGCGTAAAGATCATATTGATGTCGGGGCGCGAAGAAAAATCACGTACTCCAACCCTTAATTGGCTGACATATAACAGCATTCCTTATGACGCGCTGTATATGCGAACTACAGGCGATATGCGCAAAGACGCCGTTATCAAAAAAGAGCTTTACGAAGCGCATGTTAAAGAAAAATACTTCGTAAAATTCGTACTGGACGACCGCAACCAGGTCGTGGATTTGTGGCGATTGGAGTTGGGTTTGCCGTGTTTGCAGGTGAATTACGGAGATTTTTAATTCTGCGGAAGGTCAGACGATAGTCAGACCAGAAACCTTACCTACAAAGCATAGTAGGAAATAGTAAGTTTTATATAATATCACATGTCTTATAGGGTAAAACCATTTAGTAGTTGGTTTCAGAGAAATGCTTTTATTGATACAACTACTTTTTTACAATGAATCTCCAAAACCGCCGTACGTTTCTGCAACAATCACTCGCGGCATTGTCGCTGCCGATGATGTCTTTTAAGCCCGAGGCCGTTCCCATTCGCGCGATTACCAAAGGCCCTAAGTACCATTGGTTCGGGTATTATGATAAATGGCAATTTGACCCTACGGGGAGGTACGTTTTGGGGATGGAAGTAGATTTTGAGCACCGTTCTCCTACCGAAAAAGACATTGTCAAAATCGGCCTCATAGATTTGCAGGACAATGACCGCTGGACAACCTTGGGTGAAAGTCGCTCGTGGGGATGGCAACAAGGCTGTATGTTGCAGTGGATTCCTCAATCAACCACTGAAATTATTTGGAACGACCGCGTTGATAATCAGTTTGTCAGTCACATTGTAAACATAAAAACGGGCAAAAAACGCACCTTGCCCAAAGCCGTTTATGCGCTCAGTCCCGATGGGAAATGGGCCATCGGGACTGAGTTTTCGCGTATTCAGGATCTGCGACCGGGCTATGGCTATTCTGGGATTCCCGACCCGTATTTTTCCGTCAAAGCGCCGAAAGAAATTGGGCTGTATAAAATGGATTTGCAAACGGGCAAAACCCAACTGCTCTTTTCGTTGAACGAACTCGCCGAACTGCCGTATCAGGGCCAATCCATCGTTGATAATTTTCATTGGTTCAACCATTTGTTGGTCAATAACGACGGTAGCCGATTTACCTTTCTCCACCGTTGGCGAGCGGTGCGGGAGGATCGACAAATTATGGCACGAACCAATTTTATCACGCGCATGTTTACAGCAGATGCTGACGGCAAAAATCCCTATTGCATTGACCCTTCAGGCTTTACTTCACACTTTATCTGGAAAGACCCCCGTACCATTTGTGCCTACACTAAACCCGAAGGCCAAGCCTCGGGCTTTTATTTATTAGAAGATTTTACGGGAAAATACACGCGCATCGGCGCCGACAAAATGAAAGTAAACGGCCACCAAACGTACTTGCCCATTGGCAACGGCACGAACGGTCCGCCGTCGCGGTGGATCCTGAACGACAACTACGCCGCTGGACAAGACCGATTGCAAACCCCCTACATCTACCATCTTCCCACCGATCGGCGCACGGATCTGGGCAGTTTCTATGCACCTCCCGAATATGTTGGCGAATGGCGTTGCGATTTACACCCCCGTTTCAACCACGACGGTACCAAAGTCTGCATTGATTCTACCCACGGCGGCAACGGCCGACAGATGTATTTGCTCGATATTTCAGAAGCTATAAAATCTTGATTCCCAACACCCACAATTATGCAAAAACCGTTTCTGTTTCTTTGCCTTCTTTTTTGTCAAAACCTCTACGCCCAATCTCCCAAACCCAATATTCTCTTTCTTTTTGCCGACGATCTCCGCGCCGACGCCTTGGGCTGTTATGGAAACCCGTATGTCCAAACGCCCAACCTCGACCAATTGGCAAGAAACGGCACGCTATTCAGCGAAGCGCATATTTTGGGTGGTAATCACGGAGCGGTTTGTGCACCGAGTCGGGCGATGCTGATGAGTGGAAAAGGCTTTTTTAGGGTATTGGATAAACTCAACGGTGTCACGACCTGGCCGATGCTGCTGCGCCAAAACGGTTATTCTACCTTTATGACGGGCAAATGGCACAACGAACCCGCCGCTGTGGGAGCGAGTTTTATGGAGGCTAAAAATGTCATGCTGGGCGGAATGGCCGACCATTATCAAACGCCGATGAGTGATTTGAAACCCGACGGAACCTTTACCGAACCCATAAAAAAAGGTTTTTCTACCGATCATTTTGCCGAAACTGCCATTCAGTTTCTGGACAAACAAATGGCCAATAAACCCTTTGTGACCTACGTAGCTTTTACGGCTCCGCATGATCCTCGTTCGCCTTTGCCCGATTATCTCAAACGCTACGGTACGGTGCCACTTCCACCCAATTTTATGCCCGTTCACCCTTTCAACTTTGGCAGCGACATGACCGTGCGTGACGAAATGCTGGCGGGCTATCCGCGCACTACCGATGTTATTAAATCACAGTTGACGGAGTATTACGCCATGATTACGCATTTAGACGAGGCTATCGGTAAGATTTTGGCGAAGTTGAAAGAAAAAGGGTTGGACAAAAATACAATCATCGTTTTTGCGGCCGACAACGGCTTGGCCATGGGAAGTCATGGGTTGTTGGGTAAACAAAATCTCTACGAACACAGCATGAGAGTCCCGCTGATTCTGAGTGGAAAGGGTATTCCTCAACATCAAAAAAGCGACGCCTTTGTGTATCTGTTTGATCTGTTTCCGACCTTCTGCAAAATGCTGAATGTCACCGCTCCCAAGGACTTGGAAGGCAAAGATTTGTCGGGTATCATTCAGGGAGAAATGCCATCTGTGCGAGAGCAGGTATTTACGGCCTATACTTTTTCTCAACGCGCTATCCGTGACCGACGCTGGAAATTGATTCGTTATCCAAAAGTGGATTTTACTCAATTGTTTGATTTACAAACGGATCCGTACGAACTCAATAATCTGGCTCAAAAACCCGAATATGCGACCAAAGTCAAAAAAATGATGGAAGACCTCAAAAAGCATCAGCAACTATACGGCGATACATTTCCGCTGACGGCTTCGGAAATTTCATCACAAGTATTTGATTACAAAAGCATTGACCGAAAACCCGACCAATGGCAACCGAAAGAAATTCTGGAAAAATATTTTAAAGACTAACTCCCTCCTTGCGCCCTTTGCGAAAAACCATTCTTTTTCTTATGAAACATTTAGTTGTATTCCTGTTTATCCTCCTTTCTTTAAAAGCAATGGCTCAAAACCCTAATTTTAAAGGCAAAAAACTGCATTTGTACCTCCTCGTTGGCCAATCCAATATGGCAGGGCGCGGTGACTTGGAGCCGGTTGACCGCACACCTCACCCGCGTATTTGGATGCTTAATAAAGAAAATCAATGGGTTCCGGCAGTTGCGCCTATGCATTTCGACAAACCAGTGGCGGGTGTGGGACCTGGATCTGAGTTTGCCAAAGTCATGGCCGAGGCCGATACAACGGTTATGATAGGCTTGATACCTGCGGCAGTAGGCGGCTCACCTATTGACTCGTGGCAACCTGGCGGCTACCACGACCAAACCAAAAGTCATCCTTACGACGATGCCCTTCGTCGGGCAAAAGCGGCACTGCCTGCAGGCACGTTAAAGGGGATTTTGTGGCATCAGGGCGAAAGCGACAGCAAGCCTGAATTGGTGGGAAGTTATACCTCAAAATTAGAGATTCTAATTGGGCGTTTTCGCAAGGAATTATCGGCGCGTAATGTGCCGTTTGTCGTTGGTACATTGGGGGATTTCTTCGTTGTCAATAACCCCGAAGCAAAAAATATCAATGAACAACTTCGTCAATTACCAAAAAAAGTAAAACGCACGGCTTGCGCAGAAGCAACCGGCCTGGTCGACAAAGGCGACAAAACCCACTTTGATACGCCTTCGGCCCGCGAATTAGGTCGTCGCTATGCCGAAGCGATGAAAAGCTTTTAAGAATATAATTTAATCAGTAAATTATTCAAAATCTGCCCTTTCATTCCTTGTTACCAAAGCAACTTTAGAAACCATGAACCGACGGGAAGTTCTTCGAAATACCGCCTTGGCTGCGGGTGGTTTTATTGCGTTACCTACGTGGGCAGAAGCCTGGACCCCGAGCAATGTCCGGAACAGAAATATTTTTTTGTCCGGCGAGCAGGAGGCATTACTGACTTCCATCATTGATACCATCATTCCAACTACCGATACGCCGGGCGCCAAGGATTTGGGAGTTCCTGCTTTTATTCAAAAAATGTTGGTGGATTGTTACGAAAAAGACGTTCAGGAAAATTTTATAAAAGGACTTGAAAAGACCGAAGCCCTTGCCAAAGACAGTTACTTGAGTGCGTTTGGTTCATGCACGGCTCTTCAGCGAAAAGAGGTTCTTAATAAGCTATCAACGTCCGCTGACCAAACTCAGAAAGACTATTTCGCATTGGTAAAGTCACTGACGATTCTTGGCTTTACCACCTCTGAATACGTTCAAACCAAACACCTGAATTACAACCCTATTCCGGGTCATTACTATGGGTGTATACCGGTAAAAGTGTAGAAAGGAAAAAGGTCAAAGTGGAAAGGAAAACGAAATTTATTCTTCTCCAAAGTCAAACTTCTCAGAAAATGTCATACTTAAATATAGATTCTGTCAAAGACCGCACGTACGATGCCATTGTCATCGGCTCGGGCATCAGCGGTGGTTGGGCAGCAAAAGAATTGTGCGAAAAGGGACTCAAAACGCTTGTGTTGGAACGTGGCCGCGACGTGCAGCACGTAACCGATTATCCCACCGCCAACAAACACCCGTGGGAATTTGAACACCGTGGCCAGGTGCCGTTGGAAATCCGAAATCAATACTCGAAAGGGCGAGCAAGTTTTATGCGCGAAGAAACCGTGCATTGGGCTATCAAGCCTGATGAACAGCCTTTTGTGGAAGAACAACCCTTTCAGTGGACGCGCGGCTACCACGTAGGCGGAAAGTCGCTGCTGTGGGCGCGTCAAACGCAGCGGTGGTCAGATTTTGATTTTGAAGGCCCCGCCCGCGATGGATATGCGACGGATTGGCCCATTCGCTACAAAGACATTGCGCCCTGGTACAGTCACGTCGAGAAATTTGCGGGGATTTCGGGAAATAAAGACGGTTTGCCCGAATTGCCCGATGGTGAATTTTTGCCGGCCATTGAACTGAGCTGCATTGAAAAACATTTTCAGGAAGCCATTTCCAAAAACTACAAAGACCGCCACGTCATTCAGGGGCGTTGTGCGCACATCACTGACCCGCAGCAAATCCACGCTGATCAAGGTCGTGCACAATGCCAACATCGAAATCTGTGCAACCGTGGCTGTCCGTTTGGCGGTTATTTCAGCAGCAACGCTTCCACCTTGCCGTGGGCGGTCAAAACAGGCAACATGACCCTGCGCCCGCATTCGGTGGTGCATTCGATTATTTTTGACGAGAAGAAACAAAGGGCTTCCGGCGTGCGTGTTGTAGACGCGAACACGAAAGAGATGATCGAATTTTACGCCAAAATCATTTTTGTCAACGGCTCGGCGCTCAACAGTAATTTGATTTTGTTGAATTCCATTTCAAGTCGTTTCCCCAATGGTTTGGGTAATGACAGCGGAACCTTAGGTAAATATATTGCGTGGCATAATTACCGAGGACGAATGAACGCGGAATACGAAGGCTATTACGACAAAATGACCGACGGTAAAAATCCCAGCAACGCCTACATTCCCCGTTTCAGAAATCTTCACAAACAGGAAAGCGATTTTCTGCGCGGCTACGCTACAGGCATCGGCGGTGGTCGGGGACGCGGTGCACGACAGGCGGGCATCGGCGAAGAACTCAAAGAAGCGCTCCTGCATCCGCAATTGGGCAACTGGAACATCAGCGCGTGGATGATGGGCGAAACGGTGCCTATCGAAAGCAATCACGTGCGCCTCGACGCCAACCTAAAAGACAAATATGGCATTCCGCAGTTAGTGACGTCGGTGAAGTGGACCGAGAATGACGACAAAATGGTGAAAGATTACCTGGAACAACTCACCGAAATGTTTACGCTGGCGGGCTTTAAGAATATTCGCGGTACGGATACCCACGCTAATCCCGGCTCCGATATTCACGAAATGGGCGGTATTCGGATGGGTAAAGACCCCAAAACGTCTATGTTGAACGAGTGGAATCAGGTACACAGTTGCAAAAACGTATTCGTTACCGACGGTGCCTGCATGACCTCCACCGGCACCCAAAACCCGTCATTGACCTACATGGCCATTACCGCCCGCGCGGCCGATTATGCCGTGAAGCAACTAAAAAAACGAAAGCTTTAATCACGCAAAGGAACGGTACGCCGTTGCGGCAGAGGTGCAAAGACGTAGTATCTTTCTCTGCCGCTCTGCGTGAAAAGAAAAACAGTAACTAACTCAAAATGAATACAATGAAAAAAACAACCATTTTATTAAGCCTTTCTCTTTTATTGATTGGCTCTGTCAGCGAAGTTTTTGCCCAAAAAGGCAAATTATACTCTTTCCCAATCGGGATGCAGACGTATACCTATCGCGCCAGTTTTCCTAAAAATGTGGCCGCTACGCTGGATACCCTCAAGATGCTGGGTGTGAAGGAATTGGAAGCAGGAGCCCCCAAAGGCTATACTCCTGAAGAATTTAGAAAAATGTGCGAAGACCGGGGTATTAAAATTGCAGGAACGGGTGGCGGCTATGAGCAATTGGTAAAAGACCCCGTGGCCGCGGCCAAAACCGCAAAGGCTTTAGGAGCTGAATATCTCATGTGCGCTTGGATTCCGCATAAAGTCAAAGGCGGTTTTACGTACGAAGAGGCTAAAAAGGCAGTGGAGGATTTCAATATGATTGGCAAAGCCCTGAAAGACAACGGCATCACCTTTTGCTATCACAACCACGGCTACGAGTTCCAGCCTTATGAAGGCGGAACCCTGTTTGACTACATTGTCAAAAACACCAATCCGGCATACGTTTCCTTTGAAATTGACATTTTGTGGGCATTCCACGGGGGTGCTGAACCGGTAGCCTTAATGAAAAAATACGGAAATCGCTTCAAACTCGTTCACCTCAAAGACCTTAGAAATGGCGTGAAAGGTGATTTGACCGGTGGTACGCCGTTGGAAAATGACGTTACGTTGGGTACAGGTCAGGTGGATGTAGCAGGCGTCATCAGAGAAGGAAAGAAAATCGGCATCAAACATTACTTCATCGAAGACGAAAGCCCGATTTGGTATCAGCAGGTGCCTAAAAGTATAGCATATTTGAAGAGTTTGTAAAGGCTTTCTGTGCCTTAACGGGTACGCCAAATGGCCTCTTTGGGCAGTCGTGGGAGTTTTTCTACGGTGCCGAAGAGGTCATTTGCTGTTTTTTTTAGTTAGACAAGTATTCCAATCATTCTAATAGGTAATTTTAGGCACTCAATTATCAATTACTTTATTATTATGAAATCTTCATGTGACTGGTTCCGAGAATCATCTACAATTTATTATATCCGTTTATTCCTTGGAGCAACCATTTTTTCCATACTTTTTTTATTTGCTATTGTGTTGAGGTAAAAGATATAGTTCCTGAAATGTGGGGCTTTGTTTTTGACGTTGTTTTTCTGGGTTTATTTTTTAGCTATTATCAACACAGACAGGAACGCAGACATGACATCAAGAGATGGAAAGAAGAAATTGATGACTATAGGTATTGGAAAACCGATGAAGCCGCAATTAGATTAGCTGGACTAACTCGACGACTGGCAAATAATAACGCTACTGATGTAGATTTAAGCCACTGTGAAATAACATCCGGGGTTTTTGAAGGTTTAAAATTAGACCAATACAACTTCTATTATTCAAAACTACATAGTGCCGACTTTACTGATTGCAGCTTAATTAATGCTAATTTTCATCTTGCAGAATTGACTGGAGCTCACTTGAGAAATGTCAATTTTTCTGGTTCTAACCTACGCAATGCAGATTTAAGTTATGCTTATTTACAAGGAGCCAAACTCATAAAAACAGATTTAAGAGATACTTTTTTGAATGGAATCCAAATGGACAACACTACATATTTAAACCTTATAAATTTAGAAAATGCTCAAGTGGATTCTTTAACTTGGATTGAAGGAATACTCCATCTTGGTGTGAAAGGAGCACAAGAAATTTTAGAAAAATACGAAGTTAAAGAGACTCTAAATGGTTTTCGAGTTTGTTTAAAAGAAGGATAACTATTCCTCTGACCAATATTCAATACCCTTTTTGTCAATATAAAACCTTTTATTATAATCGTTTACTATAGCTAAACCTTCGCAAAAAACTTCTACATCTTTATAGATAGTCGGGATGATTTGCTGCCCTTTTTTGTCAATAAATCCCCATTTGAACCCGTTTCTTACTTTTTTTGTACCATCAGAAAAATGGGTTTCCCAAGATACGAAACTATATTTGAATGGTACAATTTCTTTTCCTATTTTATCAATGAATCCCCACTTCCCTCCTTTTTGTACCATTGCTAAACCTTCATAAAAGTTGTTCGCCGAATTATATATGAAAGGAATGGCTACTTGGCCTTTTTTATCAAAAAAACCGTATTTTCCATTTTTTCTCATTTTAATCATGCCTTCTACAGGAGCAAAATTTTCTAACCCTCCGAAACTATTCCCACTATCATAAAAAGAAAATGGAATAACTACCTCACCTTTTTGATTGATGAAACCTAAGTTCTTGCCTTTAATTACTCCTGCTAATCCTTCATTAAAATGGGAGGCTGATGAATAAATACATGGAATAACTTTTTTGCCCAACTTATCAATAAAGCCAATATTTCCATTTTCAGATATTTCTGCCAGCCCTTCGTGGAAAGAATTTGCATATTCATAAATACAGGGAATTATTTCTATACCAAATCTATTGATATATCCGTATTTTTTATTTTTGGTAACCCTTGATACACCTTCATTGAAATTTAAAATACCATCATAAATACAAGGAATTATTAGGCTCCCTTTTTTATCAATATACCCCCATTTTTCTTCTTTTTTTACTTTTGATAATCCATTAATAAAATTTTCTACATTATCATATTCACAAGAAACAAATTCTGAACCTTTTTGGTTAATAAAACCCATTTTATTATTTTGAACTACTATAGCATATCCATCTTTAAAACTCCACATATCTTCAAAAATACATGAGGTAATTGCTCTGCCAGCTTTATCAATACACCCCCATTTTTTATTTTTTTTTACCGCGGCTAATCCCTCTGAAAAAGGCTTAGCATCATCATAAACACAAGGAATCACAATCTCTTTTTTCCGATTTGCAAAGCCCCATTTTCGAGTTCCGTCTTTCTTTACCAATAAAAAGGGGATAAGGTCAGGCTCGGCAGGAGGGAGAGCCAATAGCTTATCCGTAATCGCCAATTGGCGGCCTACTTTGGTGAGGGCTTGCTGCGTGGAGAGCGGTACGAGGGCATTTTGAGGGTCTTGCGGCATAGCGGTTAAGCGGCTAATGATACATTAACGTCCATTTCAGCCAACAAATCCAGAAGTTGCCGGGTCAGGTTGGTTTTTAAGGCTTGGTACTGCTCAATAGCGAGTGTATCGGGGGCTTCCTGCGCTTCGTGCCGCACCAAGGCAGCATTAATGCGCCCAATGGCTTCGAGCGTATGTTGGATTTCGTCTTGAAGTGATTCGTACGGTTTCATAAAGTTTGCAGTTTACGCTTTCAAAAGTTGAATTTTAACGATACCCTTGGGCCGTCTTTTACGGTCTTTGGTCAGGAAATGATACCAATCCAATTCATCAAATTTAGAAAAATTATGCTTTGGATGTTCCGCCGCATACATTTTTACAAAGTAAGCATCACCCAACTTTTTCACCGCCCGAATGAATTGTTTTAAGGAAAGGTACAGCCCCAAACGGTGTTCGTTAAAGACAAAATACTCTTCCACTTCCTCCATCGTAATGCTGATCGTATCGTAAGGAAACAGGTGTCCGTTTGCATCAAATTGTAAAGGCATGGCTCAGGATAGTTGGTATTGAAGGCTGTTTAATTGCTGCTCCAGTTGGGCTTTGGTATTACTGAAATACGCGTCCCAATCGGTCAGTTGCGCTATTTTTTGATACGCTTCCGAGCCCTTCAGGGCTTGAAGCGTGGCTTCGAGTTCATCGCGACGGTGGCGGAGGGCTTGGTGCGTACTTTGGAGTTGGTCGCGGCGGGTCAGGGTTTCGCCCCGAGAAGCAAAAACGCCCTTTTCCAAATCGCGCAACAACGCCTCTACACGGTCGAGGTCATTGGCGGCATAGGCAGCTTTAAGGTCTTGGAACACTCGTTCGGCCTGCACTTTTTGGGCATCAGGCACTTTGTCGGGATGGCAGAGTTTGGAAGCTTGCCTGAATTTACTTTTGAGGGTTTGCTGTTCGTCGGGTGTCAGCACACGCAGGGCGGCAGGCGGCACCTCAGGCACCGATTGACGGTAGTCATCGTAGTCACGTTGGGCTTCGTCGGCTTCGGCCTGTTGGTTGGGATTTTCGCGGGCGGCTTCATCGGCAAGGCGTTTTCTGAGCAGTAACAATTGCAGAATCAACGCTCCTAATTCGAGCGTATGCCGCACTTCAAACGCATAAATGAGTTTTTCTATCTCGGTTTTTTCATCTTCCAACGAAGCCACCTGCCATTCCAAGCCCCTGATTTCGAGTTGTAAGGCTGAGATTTCGGGGTCAATATAAGCGGTCAATTGCGAAAGCTGCCGCAACACATTGTTCAACAAGCCCACGGCTTGCGTATAGTGCCCCGTTTGAGTTAAGTCTAAAGCGCTACGAATACGCTCAACGCGTACATCCGTGGTTTGCGATGGCAGTAATTTTTGAATTTTGGCGGCCTGATATTCCACATCGTCCTCATCTTCCAAACGGATAACGTTAAGTAACGTATCCAATCGTATTCTGAGTTTCCCCCAATCTACATCGGTAACGGGAAAATACTGTGCTTTGATTTTGTCAAATTCCGCATCAAAATCCTGAATCAGTGGTAGATGGTCTTCAATCACCGTAATGCTTTCATGGTTGGTTTGAGCGCGTCGTGTCCAGTTATACGAACCAAAAATCAGTACATGTTGGTCAATAATGCAAAATTTATTGTGCATCAGTGGTGCTTGGTCAGAGCCGTTCCCAATCCACCATACCTTTCCCCCAGCCTCTTGAAGTTTTTTATACGGCAAGTTGGATTGGTGATTGATGGAATGATTGGCTAACAGCAATTCAACTGAAACGCCGAGAGCGGCTTTCTGGCAAAGAACTTCAAAAAGTGAGGGATCAGTAAACCATGCTACCGCCAATCGGATGGAGTGTTTGGTTTGGCGCAGTTCCCGCAGGATATGCGTCTGAATATCTTCAAAATACGCTTGGGTAGTCAAAGCCTGTCAATGGATTAAAAGCCAAAAACAAGTATAGCTTTTTAGTTCGTAAAATGCGTTAGAATGGGCATTTTTCTACTACAATTTTATCAAGAGGCTGACTGTTTTTCTAATTTTGAGCAGCCTTAGGCTTTTGTCTATAATTGAAGTAAAACTTTAAACTCAGCAGGTGTCACCACTGTTAAAGTAGGAAAATCTAACGTTTTGAATACATTAAAATGACTGTCATAGGTCACTAAACAAAAGGCATTTACCGACATTGCCAAGTCAGAGAATTTACGGTTCGCCGTTGCGATTGTCGTCGGGGTCAATTGTAATGAGATTCCAAATAAAGTGAGGCTCTGCAAAAATTACGTTCGTAGCAGTACAGAGAACCGTTAAAATAAAATCTGCGGTCTGTGGATTGTAAAATTCTGTAAGCTTTTCTTCGTATTCATTTAAGATTTCTGTACGGCTTTGTTGCATGGCTTCGGCCCACTGGCCCTTAGTTCATAAAAAAAGCACTGGATTAGTTAATTTTGAGATCGCCAAACCTCCAAAGTAACTACAAAATAGTCCAGTGCCATGCCAAAAATACACTTTTTTACTCCCCAAGACAATACTTCTCCCAAAACAGAATCCCCCCCTAATCCTAAAAAGACCTATCGTCTTACTAACTGGCCTGACTATAACAAAGCTCTGATTCAACGCGGAGCCATTACCTTGTGGCTAAATGAGCAAACTTTAGCTGAGTGGTATTACCAAGGCCCTCGGCTTCCCGGTGGATTTTGCCGCTACCGCAGCGGCGGTCCGCTCGGATACTTGTATTCAGTGCGCCCTGTCCATCGAGGCAGTATTAGGTTTAGGCTTTAGACAGACTCAAGGGTTGATTTACAGCTTGTTCCAAGTAATGAGACTCCAACTGCAGCCTCCCAGTTATACCCAACTTTGCCGTCGGCAAAACAAGTTGATGAGTGCTTTTGAACCCCCGGAATGCCCGCTTGACTGCAATAGATCTCTACATTTGGTAGGTAGTGCATAGTACAGGTCTAAAGGTGTTCACAGAGGGAGACGGGGCCGCCTTTAGATTTGTGTGATGTAACAAAACCAAGAAATTGGTAAGTTTACTTTCCAGTTGTTGAGCAGGATATGGGCACTTTAAGGGGCCGCATGGGTAGAACCCACCACGGGATTTAATCCTATATCCTGTTTTTATCCAGGCAGTGCGCGCAAAGTAATGCTATAACAAAAAAATAGACAACGGGGGCAAATGCCTAACTTTGGAGTGACTAAACTCAAAGATTATGTACCTATTTTGCCCAAGTTGTCACAGCACAAAGCTAAA